>SAMEA3663296__coassemble_322_pt1 | contig 21377 bp, 20 predicted proteins | sample SAMEA3663296__metabat2_high_PE_018 | metagenome-assembled genome bin SAMEA3663296 (sample SAMEA3663296) | pig gut metagenome | biome: pig gut; feature: pig-associated habitat; material: faeces | place: China | collected 2013
CATCTGAGAACTCCTACACGGATGTTTCCGAAAAGGAGTGGTATTTTGACGCGGTACAGTACGCCACACAAAACGGCTTAATGAACGGAGTCGGTAACGGAAAGTTCGATCCGGAGGGCAGCATGACGCGAGCCATGCTTGTGACGGTGCTGTGGCGCTACGAGGGCGAGCCGGCGGAGGGTGAAAATACCTTCACCGATGTGCCGAACGGCACATGGTACACGAACGCAGTCGCGTGGGCGGCATCGAATGGCATTGTCGGCGGTGTCGGAGATGGCAAATTCGATCCGGACGGCAGCATCACCCGCGAGCAGATGGCAACGATCCTGTTCCGTTATGCGCAGAACAAGGGTATTGAAACAAGCAAGCGCGGCGAGCTGAGCGGCTTTGCTGACAGTGGCAATGTCTCCTCATGGGCGAAGGATGCCGTGCAGTGGACGGTCGCAGAGGGAATCATCAACGGCTCCGACGGCAAGCTGCTCCCACAGGGCAACGCCACAAGGGCGCAGGTTTCAGCAATTCTGATGCGCTTTCTTGAAAACATCGTGAAAAAGTGAGCAATAAAGCTGCTTTTTGCCGGTTCTGTGACAGATTGAAAGTATCTGTTTGATAATTGATTTGTATGGAATTTTTAAGTACAATAAGGGTGGGATGACAATGAAAAAATCATCTCTTTGCTGGCCGCTTGTGCGATGCTTTGTGCTTTCTTTGCTGCCTGCGACAGTGAGCCCAATCCGGAAATATCAAGAAAGGATCCAAATGCCGCCTTTCCTACGCCGTATATGGATGAGAAAGAGCAGACCGCCGGGGACACAATCCCTTCCGATTTTCGCTATTCACATACGGGAGACGGTATCGTCATTGAACGCTATATCGGATCCGAAACGATTGCTGAGATTCCTGCGCAAATCGGCGGCGTCACGTGACGCGCATCGACGAGGATGCGTTCGGAGAATGCACTGCCTTGGAGGATGTCGTTATACCGGACAGTGTGACGAGCATTGACGACAGAGCTTTCTACGGTTACAATCATTTACGAGGAGTTTATTTTACGCGCAACGCACCTGCGCTTGGAGAGAATGTGTTTAATACTAATTCTTAATAAAACCCTTTGGTTTTTATTAAGAAAGACACCGCTATTCGCGTTGTCCTTTTGTGGCAAAAGCCACAAAAGTCGTCTCATGCAGTTCTTGACGCACCTTCGGTGCTATAAAAAGCTTTTCAAGCTTTTTATTAAGAACTAGTATAAGATGTGGGATGATGAAGAAAGCACGGAGATCGACCTTCCCGGCTTGACGCTCTACTACATAGAGGGCAAAGAGGGCTGGACGAATCCGAACCGGAACAGCTATTCCACCGCGACATGGATTCCGGCGAATTAGTCCGTCCAAGCGGCGACTCTGAACAGACGCGCCGCAGTCATCTCCTCTCGCACGTTTTCGGGCGCTGCGGGGGCAAACGGAGGACATAACTATGAAATTTTGGCAGAAGGTTTTTATCCCGGTGCTGCTGCTGTTTTTGCTGCTGCTCAATGGATGCATTTATATCCTGTATCGGGTTACCTACAACAATCATCTGAATAGCGAAAAGAACCGTACCGCTTCGGAGCAGTATGCGGTTTCCGTAGCGCTGTCCAGAGACTTTTTGGTAATGGACGAGAATGAGCGGCTCTCGACGGACACGGTCGCACAGCTCATGCAGGCATACGACAGCTATTACGGGACGGACGGAGTCTACCTGTGCCTGTTTCTTTACGGGGAAACGGTGTATATCAGCAGCACACTGCCTGTCGAAATCGCTGCGCCGGAAAAAAGTCTTGTTTATATTGCCGAGGAGGAAGATCGTGTTTTTGTCTGTGCGTCCGGCGAGATCCCGGACTTTGAAGAGTACAGTCTGACCTATGTGCGGGATATTTCCGAAATGGAGGACACATGGGACTCCCTGATGAGACTGGTTTGCTGGGTCAGTCTAGGCGTCTCTCTTGTGCTTGCGTTTCTGCTTTTGCTCATCGTCAACCGCTTGACCCGCCCGCTGTCCCGACTGGCAAAGGCTGCGGATCAGGTGGCTGTCGGAGAGTATTCGGTGCAGGTGCCCTTTCGCGGGAAAGATGAGCTTGCTCTGCTTACCAAGAACTTTAACCATATGACGGAGAAAATTCGCGGGCATATCCTACAGCTGGAGGAGGAGAACCAAAGAAAGCAGCAATTTTTGGATAACTTTACCCATGAGCTTCGTACGCCGTTGACCAATATTTACGGTTACAGCGAGTATATGATGCGTGTTGCAATCAAGGAGGAGGACCGTCTGCGCTATCTGCAATACATCATGCGTGAGAGCAAACGCCTGAATCTGATGTCCACAGAACTGTTTCAGATGACGGTGCTGCGCAACAACGAGACGGAGATGGAAATGCTTTCCTGCGCTGATCTGCTTGAGGGCGCGATGCAGACGCTGGCGGAAAAGAGAAAGAAGAAGCAACTGACGATCAGCGCCCTGCCGACAGATGCGAAGGTATATGGTAATTGGGCGCTCCTGCAGAGTCTTGTGATCAATTTTACGGAAAACGCGATTCGCGCCTGTGAGGCCGGTGGGCAGATCCTTTTGTCTTTCTGCATAGAGGAGGGTATAGCGACGCTGCGTGTTAAGGATAACGGGAGAGGCATGGCTCCTGAACAGCTTGAACGCATTACTGAGCCGTTCTACCGCGTGGACAAGAGCAGAACCAGAGAGGAAGGCGGCGTGGGGCTGGGACTGTATCTTTGCAGCGAAATCGTCAGGCTTCACGGCGCAGAGCTGAAATTTATTTCCCAGCTGGGGCAGGGGACGGAAGTGATCGTCCGATTTCTTGCGACGGAGCAGCACTTGACAGAGGGGAAATCGGATTCTGCGGCGACAGGGCAGGGCGAAGCGTAGAAGCGCATAGAAAAGTCCCATACAGAGGGTGGCAACCAAATTGATATGCTCCCTTCATAAGAGACAGTGTTTTTTCACTGGCTCTTATGAAGGGAGCATATCATCTTTATATCAACCCCGATTCGAACCTGTGTAAAGATTTTTCATTGACACAACATACGACTGCAATATTTTTATTTGACAAATTATTCCTATAAATGATAAAATTTACTTATTCTGTGACTGAGAGAAAAAAGTAATAGGGGGAAGATCGGTGGGTTATACATTAGCGGCTTTTGGAAGCAATTCATTTCAAGAATTTATTATGCCACAGACTGACAATGCCGACTATTCAGTAACGCTGTCAAAAAGGAATTATGGCATTGAAGAAGATATTCGGCTCGATTTTGAAATACTAGAGGGTGTTTGGCGCTTTATCTCGACCAGTAAGAATGTTCTGCTACGGGCAAACAGTCTGCAATTTGGACAGGAACTTGAGATTGGCAGCATGATTCAGTTGAGGCAGAACGATGCAACAGTCAGTGTGCTGGTTATGGAGTTGGATCAGAATCTGACGCGGTTCCAGAAATACCGGATCTTACATCAATGCCAATTGCAGATCGGTGCAGCAGAGGGCTGTCATATTGTCTATGATTTTCAGGGGTTAATATCTCGGATGCACGCTACGTTGGAGATCAATGGCGGGAACGCTCGTATAATTGATACCAGCCGAAACGGGGTCTATATGGCTGGCAAACGTATCCATGCGGAGCAGGAGCTGGCTTTTGGCGATGTTGTGAATATCTTCGGACTACAGATTATCTGGCTGGGAGCTGTCTTGGCGATTGGAACTACAGGACAGCCGATGAAAGTATGGTCACCTGATCTGCAGTTGTTGAACGGGAGCAAGGAGCTGTATCCGAACGGCTACCACCAGCTGAGCAGTCCAGTGCAGCATTTGTTTCATAGGAGTCCTCGTATGCTGCCACAGCTTCACACGGAGGATATTGAAATTGAAGCAGTCCCCCAGCCTGCCCGATTGAAGCAGCGCCCGGTTATATTGCAAATTGGACCTGCAATGACGATGGTTTTGCCGATGCTTCTTGGAACATTAATAGTATTGCTTGCAGCAAACAGTAGCGGTTTCGGTGTCAGTCCATATATGTATACTGGTATAGTAATTGCAGCCTCATCGGCAATTTTAGGCGTAATTTGGGCAACAGTAAATATGCGCCATGCAAAAAAAGAGCACATTGCAGAGGAAAAGAACCGAACAGAACGCTATCAAGCGTATCTTTATGGAATTGAGCAGGAGATTCTGACAAAAGCAGAAGAGAATCGTGCAATTCTAGCGAATGCCTATCCTGCTGTTTCAGAGTGTGCTGAATATGATGCATTTTGTCCAACACTTTGGAGCCGTAATACATCTCATCCGGATGTGTTGTTTGTACGTCTTGGTCTCGGAAATACCCCGTTCCAGTGTGAAATCAAAGTGCCAAAAAAGACCTTTACGCTCTATGACGATACGCTGGCAGAACAACCTAAGATTATTCATGACCGCTATCAGGTGCTGCAAAATGTACCGGTTGGAATTGATTTGATGGAGCATCGGCTTGTAGGTGTGGTTGGCGATGGAAAGGCAAGCACGGCAGCCGGCATTATGCGGGCTATCGCGGTTCAGATTGCGGCAAATAATTGCTATACAGATGTCAAACTTGTTTTTATTGGCAAGGAGAGTCTTTTGAAGTCCGGCGGCGAATGGGGTTTTGTGAGATGGCTGCCTCATGTCTGGTCAGAGAGCAAAGTGACGCGTTTTTGTGCCTGTTCACAGTCAGAAATTACCGAGGTATGCTTTGAATTGTCAGAGATTATCCGAATCCGTTCCGAAAGTAGGGAATTCCAGAGTAATAACGAGACGGTGACTCCGCATTATGTGGTTTTTATTGAAGATTTGGAATTGCTGCAGAACGAAAGCGTGGTAAAACATCTTCTAGCACCAGATGCGAATTTTGGAGTTACAACAATTATTATGGCGCTTAATCGCGAACAGTTGCCAAATGTCTGTGAGAACATCATTGAATGCAGAAACAATAAGGGTTCTGTTTTTAATCTAGGGGAGGGAATCTCAAGCGGGACCGAGCTGGTATTTGATACAATTTCTCCGCAGGCCGCGGAGAGGTTTGCTCGAAAGATTGCGAGCGTTGAGGTTTCGGAGATTGAAAGCGGCGGTGCAATTCCTGACGCACTGACTTTCCTCGACATGTGGAAAGTCAAGACAATTTCGGAGTTGAGTATTCTAGAACGTTGGCGTAAGAACAGAACCTATGAGACAATGCGTGCATTGATTGGGCAAAGAGCGGGAGGCAGAGACTGTTTTCTTGATATTCATGAAAAGCATCACGGGCCACATGGTCTGGTTGCCGGCACTACGGGTTCCGGTAAGAGCGAAATGCTGCAGACATATATGCTTTCTATGGCGCTCAATTACAGTCCGGATGACATTGCGTTCTTTGTGATTGACTATAAGGGTGGCGGCATGGCAAACCTATTCAGCAATCTGCCACATATGGCGGGCCAGATTTCAAACCTGTCGGGCAATCAGGTTCGTCGTGCGATGGTTTCGATTAAGAGCGAGAACCGCCGTCGGCAGCGCCTTTTCAATGAATGCGGTGTTAATCACATTGACAGCTACACGAGGCTATATAAAAATGGCGAAACATCTGTTCCGCTGCCGCATCTGTTAATCATTATTGATGAGTTTGCAGAGCTAAAAAAAGAAGAAGGCTCATTTATGCGTGAGCTGATCTCTGTCGCACAGGTCGGTAGAAGCCTTGGCGTCCACTTGATACTTGCTACGCAGAAGCCGGACGGTACAGTGGATGACAATATCCGTTGCAATGCAAAGTTCCGTGTATGCCTACGCGTTCAAGATCGTCAGGACTCTAATGAGATGCTACATCGTCCGGATGCGGCCTATATCACACAGGCAGGCCGTGCTTTTATGCAAGTTGGCAACGATGAAGTTTTTGAAGAATTTCAATCCGGCTGGAGCGGAGCAGACTATGATGAGGCACTGGCATACGGCAATATCAATATTGCCAGCATCCGCACCAATACCGGCAAACCGGCCATTACAGGAAACTACATGAAAAAACAACAGAAGGATCGGAAACGTCGTCAATGGCTGATGCATTTGTTAGAACTGTATACGGAGTCAGCGGAGGAACTTGGAAGCAAATTACCGCTGATTGTCGATATCCCGGAGCGTCTAAATCAGCTTGTTGAATTGGTGTACGAAAAGCTTGAAAAGGAACGCACAGATTATCCCAGAGGAAAGAGCAACACGGATCGTCTGAAGGAATTTGCCCAGACATTTGCTGAATATACGCATGAGGACTGGCATAAGGATGAGGTTATCCGCAACATGGTCGAGCAGATGCGACAGGAAGACAAAAAGATACCAGAGCTTAAAGGAAAGACGCAACTTGCCGCCGTAGTGGATTATATCGCAGCACTTGCGGAGAAAAATGGATATACAAACAGCTTCCGCCTGTGGTTGCCGGTTCTTCCAGAGCGACTGTATCTGACACAGTTAAATGGTTATGAGAAAAAGACCTATGACGGGACGAGCTGGCCGGAGGATCCCTCGCGGTGGGCGCTGGAAGCAATGGTCGGCTTGAGCGATAATCCTGCAAATCAGGTGCAGAAGCCCATGATAATCAGTTTTTCCGAAAACGGCAACCTTGCCATCTGCGGTGCTGCAGGCAGCGGTAAGAGTACATTTTTGCAAACGCTGCTCTACAGTTTATCAGAGCATTATTCTCCTGAGTGGATAAACTATTATATTCTTGATTACAGCAATAAAAGCCTGACACCCTTTGAAGATGCACCACATTGCGGTGGCGTAGTCTATGAAGACGACCATGAAAGGACGTCAAGACTGTTCAATATGCTGGACAGCATCATCAAGGAGAGAAGATCGCTGCTCCACGGTGGCAGCTATGCTCAGTTTGTGCAGCATAATGGGATGCAGGTGCCGGCAGTGTTGCTTGTAATTGACAATTATGCAAGCTTCAAGGAAAAGACGGCGGGCGCATATGAGGCCAAACTCCTGACTTTATCCAGAGAAGGTACCAATTACGGAGTCTATTTGGCAATTACATCTGGCGGATTCGGAGGCTCGGAGATTCCAAACCGAATTGCTGACAATCTGCGCAATACAGTTTGTCTTGAAATGGGCGATAAATTTAAGTACGGCGATGTTTTACGCAACATCCACTTTGATGTAATGCCGGAACCTGGCGTGAAGGGACGAGGCATAGCCTCCATTCAGGGCAGTTTTTTGGAATATCAAACAGCGCTTGCAGTTTCTTCCGAGGACGATTACAGTCGGGCAAATCAGATGCATGAAACTTTTATGCATATGAAGGAAACGTGGCAAGGGAAGCCTGTGCGAAGAATTCCTGAAATTCCCGAAAAGCCTCAGCTAACGCATCTGACAGAGCTGCAGGAATACGAGCAGGCAATCAGAAACCGTGAACTGTTGCCTTATGCTTACTACCTGAACGACGCGTCTGTATGCTCACTTGTTTTGCGTACAACCTATTGCTGCTTGATTACCGGAAAGGCGCGTACCGGCAAAACAGGACTCCTGCAGGTTTTGTTGGAGGGTGCCAAAAGGAAGCAAGCGCAGATTTGTGTGGTTGACCTGAAAGACAGCAGTAGCCTGAAGCAGATGGCTTCCGAGGCGAGTGCGGCTTATGTTACAAATGAGCAGGAACTGTTTGACTATACGAAAGATTTTCAACAGATTTTTTTGCAGCGCAACAAGCGCAAGCAGGAACTCTTAAAAAATGGCGCGGATGAAGATGAGATTTTTGAAAGCATAACGCAGGAAACTACACCTATCTTCCTGTTTGTTGATGATTTGGGAGACTTTATGCAGATGATTTATCAGCCGCATGAAGGCTTCACCGGTATGCGGGGCTTTTATGAAAACATTTTTGAAAGGGGCAGCCTGCACAATATATATATTGTAGCGTGCGTCAATCTTGATAACATGGTTCAACTCAGCGGTCGAAGAGCATTTGAGCACATGGCGAGTTATAAGACGGGTATCCATCTGGGCGGAAATGTTGCGGCTCAAAAGATTCTTGATTTCAGCGCAATGCCTTATTTAGAACAAAATAAGCCGCTAAAACCGGGAATTGGACTGTTGCCACAGGATATCGATCATCCTTCTGCCAGAAAGATTGTAATTCCTCAGGTAAAGAGGTGAAATAATTGAATGCACTGGTAATATATACCTGCAACAAAACAGAGTCAAAGTTGTTGCGGGATGTGTTCCGTTCCGTTGTCGGCTTTCAACTGACGGACGAATGGACAGTTCGGCAGGCAGCCTCTGAGAAGGAACTGAAGGAAGCACTTCGGGACGGGGCTACAGCACAGATTTGCTGTATGGATATTACCGGAGCGGAAAGTACAGAGCTTGCAGTGTTGGCACGCCAACTATTTGGTATGGCGCATCTGGTTCTGATTGTCAGCCCAACAATGTCACCCATTAGCTATATCCGTCCTGGCATTATGCCGGCGGGAATTTTGTTTAAGCCCATCACGCACGATGCAGCACTTCCGCTGATGCAAGAGCTGGTTCGGTTGACACACCGAAAGGCGCAGGAAGAAATTTTCCAAGATAAAGTATTTACCGTAATATCCCGCGGAACAACATACCGGATCCCGCTGGCAGAAATTCTCTATTTCGAAGCGCGCAACAAAAAGCTGTACCTTTACACCCCAAATGCAGAAATCGAATTCTATGATACACTGGAGCATTTGCTGGAGCGAATTCCTGAGCAGTTTATTCGTTGCCATAAGAGTTTTGTTGTAAACAAGATGGCGGTAGAACAAGTTTTTTTGCCTCAAAATGAAATCATCATGAGTGGCGGACGCATCCGAATTCCAATTTCTAGAAGTTGTAAGGCGGCGGTGAAGGAGTCAATGACATGAATTATATTCTTACTATGCGGGAGCTGAAATCGCTACTTGTACTCCTCGGTGCAAAGGAACTGTTCAGACTGCAAAATCAGGAGCGACAGCTTAGCCGTGAGGATGTGGTGGAGTGCGTTGCAAGTCTGACGCAGCGTGGTATCCTGACACCGGAGGAAGATTGCTTCCGCTGTAATCCAGAGGTTAAGACGCTTGTGAAACGGATTATTGCTCCGCAAAAAACAATGCTTCTGACGCGATATGGAACATCGTTGCCACAGATCTGCGGCTACGGAGCAGATGGGCAATACACATTGGTTGAGGAAATACCTTTCCGCGAAGGGGAATATCGACTGCTGCAGAGGTCACCGGAGGAAATGAAAGAAGCTCTGGTAGAGGATGGCTATCTTCCACAGGAAACGCCTGAAGAAGAGAAAATGAAAAAAAACGAGCCGGTTTTAGTACCGGAATTCCTTCACAGCGAACAGGTGATGCTGATTTTGGAAAATGAAAAAAAAGGACTGCAGCTCTGGGTGGATTTTTATGACGGAAAAACACATCAAATTCAGTCGCGCAGCCTTGTGTATCTTCAGCACGGTAAACTACGGCTTGCGATCGCAGAAAATGGAACGGATTCCGTGGGGGTATATCAGCAGAAAACGTTTCTGGAATGGTTGTGCCGAATGATGAGGAGGAAGAAAGATGATATTGGTTGATGTATATGTTCCAATTATGGAGGAGACCTTTGACTTCAATTTGGATGAAAAGGCATTGATTTCGGATTTAGTAGTAGAGATGGGAGAGATTATATGTCAGAAGGAAAACTGGCCAAAACCAAAAAATGATGGGAATCTGCTGCTGTGCAGCGTTCGTTCAAGGCATGTCTTGCCAGAAGACAGTACACTGGAGGGGATGGGAATTACCAGCGGAAGCCGTTTGATGCTGATATAAAATCGCTATTTTTGAGACGGCAGATAGTAAATGGTGCTGTTCATCGCAAAAAAATAACCGTTTATCGAAAATACAACACGGTCCGTAAGGGCCGTGTTATGTTTAACCCAGATAAGGTTGAAAGAGCGGTATTAGTTTTTGTTTATTTTGCGCAATTGTTCACAGTTGTATCCCGCAAGTTTAATTAAATCGAAGTATACCTACTCTGTGGGGAGTAGAAGACGGCAAATGTGCAGTTCATCATAAAAAATGAACCGTTTGTCGAAAAAATAACATAAACACATCGTTTGATGATAAGCTTAGATCAGACAAAGGAAGTGATGAGGTTGCTAAAATATGCAAGGGAGCCAATGTGCGAGGCAATCAGAGAAATCAGTTTCATCAGCAAAACAGCAAGAGATATAGACCAGACGCTCCGAGGAGTTCGTTATAGTCTGATGCAGAGCGGCTGCTTCGAAGACATAACTGCCCTCTTGGATAAAGAAAAAATCAGATTTGAAGAATTGGATGCTCGATTCTGGCGACTTCAAGTGGCGTTGGAGAAAAACATCCAACACTACGAAGAAGCAGAAGAGAAAAACTGTGATATGTTCAGCTTCGTTGAATTTTTTATAGTTCCACCTAGACCGGGGATGTTCGAACTGTTGAAGTCGCCGGACTGTGTCGATATTGTGATTGAATAGGGAGGCAGAAAATGGCAAACGGATTTTTGGTCGATATGGATGTTTTGCAGCAGGTCACAAGAGAAATGGATGAAAGCATTCATAAATTTGCGGAATATATGAAAACAGCTTATGACAGCATGCAAGTATTGAATACAAAATGGAAGGGACCTGCGAATGAAACATTCCGTCTCAACTTCACAATGGATTATATCATGACAGAATTTGACATCCATCGAATGAGGGCGATGATCAATAAGATTGAGACTGCCAGAGGACGATATAGAGCAAGCGAAGATGAAGTACTTGCGGAAGTCAATCACATTCAGATATAAGGAGGACGATGGATATGATCGGAGGCTTGTTTAGCGGCGGTGTTGAGGTTACAGTAACCTACGAGGCGCTGGATGTGGCTGCGGCAGAAACGCTGTCAAGAACGGTTGCAGCTGAGCGAGCGCTGGATGAGTTAAGAAGCCAGAGCGAGAGAATGAAAGCAATTTGGCAGGGTGAGGCGTCTGATAGTAGTTATATGGACATTCAAAAGATGATAGAGAATGCTGAAAAGCGCCTGCAGGGATTCCGTCAGCATGCACAAAATCTTCAGCTCATCTGTCAGAATTATATTCAGGCGAGTGCGAGCCTTGCAGGCACAATCCAAACATTGGCTGAAGATGTTATTGTTTAGACAGGGAGGCAGGAATGGCAAATATTTCGATTGATTTTGGACTTGCAAGGCGGCAGGCGGACAGCTTAGAGGAGTCCGCAAGCCGGATGCGCCGAATGGCAGACATTCAGTTTCAGAACGCCATGCAGAATCTCAGCGCCCAATGGAAGGGAGAGAGCGCAACGGCTTATTTGCAGAAATGCGAGTTGATGAGAGAAAGAATTCAGGAAGAAGCAAGTAATATTGAGCATATTGCTTCTGCATTGAGAAGCAAAATCAATCTGCTCTATCAGGCAGAACAGGAAGCAAAACGAATTGCTGCAACACGCAGCGGCAGTTAATTAGTAAACCCAAAAAATATATAATAATTAGGAGGAAAAATTATGGCAACTACAATGATTTCCAGCAGCGCATTGATCGCTCGTGCACAGGAACTTGAGGATCTGAACAACCAGTTTAAGACGCAGGTCAATGCTCTGGAGGAAAAGGAACACGCGTTGAGGGGCATGTACGAAGGCGATGCCGCAACTGAATTCCACAATGCATTTTCCCGCGACAAGGTTCAGATGGATAATTTCTACAACTGTATTGCGCGTTATGCGCAGGTCATGCGCGAAATTGCGGTAAAGATGGATCAGACTGAGAGCGAAAACCGCACGATTGCAGCTACCAGAAGCTACTGATTTGTTTGACAACCACCACAACAACACCCACAAATAATTATTCATAAAGAAGGAGATTAAAACCATGGAAGCTATTTTAAAAGTAACACCGGAACAGCTGATCAACACATCAAATGAATTCAGTGGTATTGGCAGCACTGTTTGCAATCTGACCTCCGCGATGATGGAGAAAATGACGAATCTGGCAGGCATCTTTGAGAGCGAAGAAGCTTCTTCCTACATTGCCAAGGCAAGAGGGCTGGAAGATGATATCGAAAAACTCAATGGCATGATTCGTGAACATGTCAACGATCTGAATGAGATGGCGCAGAAGTATATTACGGCCAACTCCAGCAACGCAAGTTTGATCGACTCTCTTTCCGCGGACGTTATTGTTTGATTCAGGCAGAGAAAGATCCTGATTTGAAAGCGGCGTCAGGAGCAATGACGCCGCTTTTGTTATGAAATGGAAGGAGGGATAGCGTGTCCGAATTGATTGTGGACTGGAGTCAGATGCGCATGTGTGCTGATCAGATAAACGGCTGTCAAAGAGTTTTGCAGCAGTGTATTGATCAGGTGAATACCACAAAGCGGCAGATACAGTGGCAAATACGGATGCAAATGGATATTACATCCAGACTGAACTGCAGCATCGACCGCATGAAAACCATGAGCAGCAGCGTAGGTAAGATGTCATCTGTACTGGATCATGCAGCAAATCAATACCGAAAGACCGAGTTTCTCAACTTGCTGGGAGGCGCTGTTCCGGCAATGGTACTTGATTGGACCGGAATACCCAAGATCATTGGTGGAACATCTTCCTCTGGAGGCGGCGGAAGAGGAACAGACAAGCTCTGGGAAAGCGCAATACTTTCCGGAGCGGGAACAATTGCTGGGACAATCTTCGGATTAAATGCTTCTGGAACAGCCTCTTATGAGGTTATAGGGGGCTCTGTTGATACCTTCGGAAATGCAAAATGGAACTTAGAGAAGGGTGAACTTGGAGCGCAGGGCGGCATCAAGGCAGACGGTTATGTGTTAGAAGGATCGGCAGAAGGCGGTATCGGCGGTTTGCATGGCTCGGTAAAGGGAGAGATTTTGACCGGTTCGGTTTCTGGCGGTGTCGGAGCTAGTTTGATGAAAGATGGTGTGTTTGCTCCTTCCTTGCAAGGTAAGGTAAAAGCAGAGGGGTCAGTTGCTCACGGCGAGGGTGAAGTACATTTTGGCTCAGATGAAAACAACCTGCATGTAAATACAGAGGGTGATGTCCTACACGGGGAAGTAGAAGGCAAAGCAGGTATTGGTGTTCTGACGCAAGAAAATGCAGACGGATCAGTTGAAACTGTCGTTGGTGCGGAGGCAAAGGTTAGCGCTGAGGGCTATGTATTCAGCGGTGAGGTTTCTGGCGGATTCTCAATTTTTGGCATTAAGTTTGATGCATCCGTGGAAGGAAATGCACTTGGCGCCGGCTTTGAAGCTGGTGGTAGCGTAACTACGAACGGAATCAGTGGAAATATTGGAGCCGGTCTTGGGCTTGGTGCAGGCATAGAAATATCCATCGATTGGAGCGATTTCCATCTGCCAGACTGGGATTCTATTTTTCCGTGGTAATTCGGAATAATCATTATTTAGAAAAGAGGATTCAATATGTATCATGAACTATTGCCCATCGGCTCGGTTGTATTACTTAAGGGTGGCAACAAGCGAATTATGATTTGCGGCCGAATTGTTGCTCGTGCAGGGGAAAACCATATATACGACTACACGGCTTGCTATTACCCGGAAGGAATTGCCGACCCCCAAAATATGCAGTTTTTTGACCATACAGCAATTGAGCGAGTATACTTTGTAGGCTTTCAGGATATGGAGGAACTACAGTTTCACGAAAAGGTACTTGATACCCTCGGTGAGCTGGAGATTCGTGACGGAAAAATTGTTAGAAAGACGGAGGACAGATGATTCTTTACTTGCTTCAAACAGGCAATGGATGCTATAGCGCATTGTTTGATTTGATTCAGGACGGGTGTCTTATTGGCAGAGCATCTATGGTGGGAAGCATCGGATCTCCGGATGGGAAATGGTGCCTGGAGGGAAAACAGTACCATATGAGCATGGAACCGCTGACATTTGGAACACTGTCGGATTTTCTCGCTCAAAGAAAAGCTTGCAATTGCGCCAGACCGTATGTAGCTGATGATGGAAGTGTTGTCTTCTTGCGCCGCAGGAAAGAAGGCCTTTTCAAGCCGATGTGTAATTATGTAAGGTTGGAAAATGGAACTGGCAACTTTGAGTCGGTTTCTATCGGCTTCGGAAAGGATGGAGTGAGATCGCCGCTTCTGTGTGGAGAAAAGCAGGTAGCCTTGGTTGAAAGCAGTTGCGTGGTTCAGAATGATCTGCATCGTTTTCGGATCGCAGCCTTAGACACAGCGTCGGCAAGAGCGGCAATACAGATGACACTGTACCGTTATACGACAGGAGCCTATGTTGCCGGTAAAAAGGTGAAGCAGGGAATCAGAACCTACAATTATAAGACAGCGAACAAAACGCTTCTAAGAAAATATGACCCAGAGTTTTTGAAGTCTGAAAGAAATAGTCATCTCTCTGCAGATGACTTGGCAAAGCAACTCATCAGAAAAGATCAGTGGTATGATGAATATACTTGACGAAAAAAGGAAAAAAAGGAAGAAAAAAACAGAATGATACTGCTTTGTAATTGACTTTACAATTATTGGGATGTAGAATAAATAAGGGAAACCCCCATATAAGGGACTTTATTTTTTCGTGCAACTACAAGTAGCTGTGCGAATCATTCGGGACAAAGTTTTGTCCCAGAAGAATAGGAGAGATAAAATGAAGAACAAAATGAAATCAGTAAAAAATTTTGGCCGCATGCTTGCCATGGCAACAATTGTATGCCTGCTGGTATGTATGATGATTCCCCTTAGCGCATTTGCCGCAAATGATAAAGTAACGGATTGTGCAAATGGCGTTCTTCAGGTCAACTTGGCCTATCGCGATGATAACAATTCTAACTGGATTTTTATGGCAGGTTCAGGTTTTCTGATCAACAGTGACACACTTGTGACCTGTGCGCATTGTGTCAACCTGACGGACGCCGAATGCGCTATTTATGCAGAAATTGTCGGCAAAAGTATTTCCGAATTTAAGGATCGCTTAAGCTGCTCCGTAACTGTGGCTCGCGACGTTACGGTTCCTGCCACCATTGAGCAGATAAGTGTTGAGATGGACTTTGCAATTCTTCATCTGAGTCAGAGCCTTCAAAATGCGAGCCCGCTCTCAATCCGCTCTAGTAGCGACGTTGAGCGTACTGAGGTTGTTTATGCTATCGGTTTCCCAGATGAGAGTAGTCGAGTTCAGGCTGTCAACACTTATACCAGCGAAGACGCAACAATTACTCAAGGCGTGGTCAACAAGATTGGTCAAGGTCCAAATCTCTATTCCGGTGCGGGTACCGACTATCTACAGACCAGTTGTAAGTTGACGCACGGCAGCTCCGGCGGCCCGATGGTTGATGAAAACGGATATGTTATAGGCGTTTGTGAAGGTGCGACCGGCACAATAGAGTCTGGCGACGATTACTTCTATGCAGTAGCAATCGATCAAGTTACTCAGGTCTGTGATGCGTTGGGCATTATTTATTATACCGATACTACTTCTGAGCCTGAAGTGACAGAGACTGAGGCTACATCTGAGACCGAAGATACGACTGAGCCTGTCGTTCTTGATTTTAGCGTACTGAGTGCTGCAATTGATGAAGCGGAAGCGATTGCTGAAGATGGATATACTGAAGATTCTTATGCAGCAATGCAGACTGCTCTGGAAGCAGCAAAGGAAACTCAGATTCACAGCAATGATCAGGCTCAAATCGATGCTGCGGCAAGGGATTTGGAAAACGCAATTGACAGCTTGAAGCATAAGGAATCTAATAGCCTGATGCTTATCCTGATCATCGCGGGCGTAGTTGTTGTGGCTATTGTCGCAGTCATCATTGTATTGGTTGCTAGTAGCAGTAAAAAGAAGAAGGCATCTGCTTCACGCTCCGCAACCTCCAAGGTTTCCACTTCTGCTCCGGCAGCCGTCGGCTCTGGTGCATTTGCTCCCAGTCATATGTCCACACCGACAGGCGGCAGACCCAGCGGAACCGTACCGCTCAATCCTGAAGCAGGCGAGACGACAATCTTGAATCAGGGTGCAGGTGAGACGACCGTCCTTTCCAACAATGTGAACGGCGGTTCTTTGATCCGTCTGAGCAATAAGGAGCGGATTCCTGTCAACAAGGCAGAACTGACCATCGGTCGTGAGCGCAAACGTGTTGACTATTGCATCTCTGATAACACTTCGATCAGCCGTGTTCATGTAAAGCTCGTTGTACGCGATAGAAAGACATATCTTGTTGACATGAATGCTGCAAATGGTACCTTTGTCAACGGTGTCAAGGCGAACCCCAATCAGGAGATTGCTTTGAAGGACGGCGATAAGATCACTTTGGCAGCTGAGGATTTCGAGTACCGCGTATAACCTTTTTGCAAGAGGAAAAGGTCTGAACTGGTGTTGGAACAGCACAGAAGAAAGGGAAAAATTAATGAATTTTCTTACAGCGACCCACACCGATGTGGGAATTAAGAAAAAAACGAATCAGGATTCCCTGTTGGTTCAGCAGGCACGGACTGACTTTGGCAATATACTTTTAGCTGTTGTTTGTGATGGCATGGGTGGCCTCTCCAAAGGAGAGGTCGCCAGTGCCGGAGTGATTCATGCTTTTTTTGAATGGTTCCAAAAAGAGTTTCCTGCAATTCTATATGACGGGATGCATCCGAGCAGCCTGCGCACCAGCTGGGAACAGATGGTAACCAACGCCAACTGCCGCATTGCGGAGTATGCAGAACAGTCAATGGTTAATATGGGTACCACCTGTGTTGCTTTTCTTGCTGTGGACGACACCTATTATATTCTCAATGTGGGTGACAGCCGTGTCTATATGATCTCAGATAATATTTATCAGCTGACAAAAGATCAGACTTATGTTCAGCGAGAGATGGATGCACATCGAATGACTTATGAACAGGCTATGCGCGATCCGCAACGTAACGTATTGTTGCAGTGTATCGGTGCAAGCGATTATGTCCAGCCGGACTTCTTCACGGGGAAACTGGAGAAAAACCAATCATATTTACTTTGTAGTGACGGGTTCCGTCATGTAATTAATCCTGATGAGCTTTATCAGGCTTTGATGCCTGCTGCTGTAACAGATGTTCAAACAATGAAACAAAATCTGGTACAATTGACTGAACTAAATAAACTGCGACTGGAAACGGATAATATTTCCGCAATTCTGGTTCGCACTTTCTAAAACCAATACCCAAGCGGCCTCTAATGAATGAGGCTGCTTGGGCAGGGTACGTTTATAAAGACGAATTTTTTGTGGACGCTAAGCAAAAAAGCAGACACGTCTGCATTTGATATATAGAGATGCGCACGGAATCTGTAGAATACTCCTTCTGTTCCGTGATTCAACTGGAGGGAAACAATTGTATGTTGCAAGTCGGCACTGTCGTATGCGCAAAGTATGAGATAATTAAAGAAATCGGACGCGGTGGAATGAGCATCGTATATCAGGCACGCGACTTTGTTACCGGCCAATTGCTTGCGATTAAGGATGTTGAGCGCAACGGGAAAGAGAACAACCGTGTGGTTGAGCAAGGGCTTGCAGGCGAAGGACGATTGCTGAAACGGTTGAGTAATCCGCATTTACCGAAGATTTATGACATCATTGAAGATACGGACAGCTTTATGGTTGTCATGGATTATATTGAAGGAACGAGCCTGGACCGAGTGATTGCACAGACGGGACCGCAACCGGAGGAGAAAATCTATCAATGGGGTATGCAGGTGTGCGAGGTATTCAACTACCTCCATAATCAGACACCACCTATTGTTTACCGCGACATGAAACCTGCAAATATTATGCTTCGTCCAGACGGCAACATTATGATGATCGATTTTGGTACAGCAAGGACACAGAAAGTCGGAATAGCGATGCAGTCGGACACTGTGTGTATCGGAACAGAGGGATTTGCTGCTCCCGAGCAGTTCGGGGGTATCAGCCAGAGCGATGCGAGAACAGATATTTTTTGCCTTGGTGGGACGTTGTATAATCTGCTAACGGGACATAGCCCCTGTGATAAACCGAAGGGCATTTTGCCTTTAGAGTATTGGGACAAGAACTTGGCAAAATCTCCATTGAATTATATTATCAGCAAATGTACGAGAAATGATCCTGCGGAGCGTTATCAGACTGCAAAGGAGTTATATGAGGATCTCAGACTTGCCAGTATTGGCGCTTTTCGCGAGCCGGGCAAGCGTGGTGGTACCGGATTACTGCGCGGAGGCTGGCAGAAACAAATATTAAAGGATAATGCTTCCAATACAACGGGAGCGTTATCGGGCCTTTTAGGAAAGACCAAGGGAAGATCAGGCGGCTTGAAAAATGTTGTGGCAGAGAAGAAAGCGGCAGAAGAAAAAGCGGAATCTGTTTCTAACAGCGGATGGAACCAGACCCCGGAACGGTCGGCTCTGACAAGAGAAAATTCAGTGTCCGCCGAGAAGGTTGCGCAGTCGCTTTTTCCACAACAGATATCTCAGCATTTGCAGCCTATACAGCAGATTCAAACAGTGTGTGAACCTGAGATGGAGCCTGTGGATGTTTGGCGCAGACTGATGATTCTTTCGGGTGTTGCAGCAGTTGTTATGCTGGTGCTTGGCATGATTCTTCTTTTGGTCGGTATTAGCTTGCCGGCATATTTACTTATGATTTTGTCTGTCGGTGCGATTGCGCTGATGGTTGTCGGGCTGGTCTGTATGGTAAAAAACAATACAGATACAGATCATTTGTCAAAAGACTAAAAAAAGAGAAATAGCAACAGAATAGAGAGAAAAGGGTGAGAGCGTATGTTACAGATTGGTTCCTTAGTAGACAATAAATACAAGATCCTGAGCGAAGTCGGTCATGGTGGCATGAGTATTGTCTATCTGGCAATCAATGAAAGAGCAAATAAAACTTGGGCAGTTAAGGAAGTCCGAAAGGACGGCGTTTGTGACTTTGAAGCGGTGAAACAGGGGCTGGTTGTTGAGACAGATATGCTCAAGCGTCTTAACCATCCGCATCTACCTAGCATTATCGATGTGATTGATACGGAAGACAGCTTCCTGATCGTCATGGACTATATTGAAGGCAAGAGCCTGCAAAGCGTTTTGAAGAGTGGTGGTGCACAGCCGCAGGAACGTGTCCTGGAATGGGGCAAACAGTTATGTGATGTGCTCGGTTATCTGCATACCAGAGAGCCTGCCATTATTTACCGTGATATGAAACCGGCAAATGTAATGTTAAAGCCGGATGGGAATATAACTTTAATCGATTTCGGAACGGCGCGTGAATTTAAGAATCGCGCAATGGTTGAGGATACCACCTGCCTCGGTACGCGTGGATATGCGGCACCGGAGCAGTTTGGCGGCAGAGGACAGACAGATGCCAGAACGGATATTTACTGTGTCGGCGCGACGCTGTATCACCTTCTCACCGGTCACAGCCCGGCGGAGCCGCCTTATGAAATTAAACCGTTGAGTTATTGGGACCCCTCTTATGCAGGTACCGGAATAGAAAAAGTTATTCAGAAATGCTGTCAGCAGGATCCGGAAGCGCGATATCAATCCTGTGCTGAACTGATGTATGCGTTGGAGCATGTGCAAGATGAAGACGATGTGGCAAGAAAGGCTCGGCGCGTCAAATGGTTTTCTTTTCTTGCGTGCATGGCAGTGTGTCTGCTTGGCATCATTGGCATGGTGATTACCGGTACGGCTCGAAGCAATGCTGAGGAACAGACCTATTCCTATTATGTGGAGCAGGCATCTCAGATGCTTGGCAATCCTGGGGAAGCAGTGAAAAATTACCGTGCAGCAATGAGAATTGACCAAGGGAATCCTACTGCGTATGAAGGCTTGATGGATTTGATTCTGCATGACCAGCAAATGGATGATGCAGAGAATGGATACCTGATGTCTTGCCTCAATGATAAAGATGGCAGCAGCAGCAACCAGACAGTTCTCCAACAAAAGGAGCCGGAAGAGTACGACAAACTAATGTACAAAATCGGTCTGCTGTATTTCTTCCACTATGACAGCGGAGACTCAAAGATGCTTGCTGCACCATACTTTCAGAAGGTTATGGATAGCCCGTACCTGACAGACGAGCAAAAAGTGCTTTCTTCCAGCCTTTATTCTATCGCAAATGGTTATGAGAAACTGAACAGACAAAGCTATTTTGATGATGAATATGGCTATGATACCTTCTGGGAAGACCTTCAGACAATTATGGAGGGCGATTTGCGGTCTAAGGTCGGTGATAAACGTTATTGTATTGCAATTTGCAATCAAGTGGCATTTTTAATAAATGCAAACTGCAATCCTTTAAAGGAAAAAAATATTTCTGAAAATGAAATGCTGGATCTGCTTGAAAAGGTGGAATCACAGCTTACTGCGATGGCTTTTTCCGAAACAGAATCTGAGTGGAAACTCACAAGAGACAATGCGTTGGCAAATGTTGAGAGTGCTAAATACGCTATCAATGTGGCATTCCATGGAGCGGGGGTGGAGAACTAATGAATGCAACTGAAGCAATGGAGTTATACAACACCTTGTTTTATGTTTGTATGACAGTTGCAATCCTCGGGTTGATTGCCGCAGCGATTCTATTTTTTGCCTTAGATATTCCGACAGTGTTTGCCTTGCTGACAGGTAGGGCAAGGCGCAAGACAGTCGAGCGAATTGCCAAGGAAAGCAAGTCGGGGCAACTTCGGAAACGAAAAACTGCGGCTCAGACACTGGCGCAGGTTGATAGAACCTCCTCTGATTTGAAAAAACCGACAACAGAGGAACTCCCATTGAGTGAAGAACTTGCGGAGGAAACCTCCCTTTTGAGTGAGGAAACAGAAACCACTCTTCTTGCAGAAGCGGAATCAGTACCGAAAACTGAGTTAAATACATCTTATGAGACTAGAAGTAAAGTTGAAGATGAGCTTGGTTCGACAGAGCCCCTGAAGGGACTTGAACAAAGAAGAGAAATTCAAATTGGACAATTTGAATTAATAGAATCCACAATTATTGTACACACAAAAGAGATTATAATATAACAGAAGAAGTAAGGAAGGATAACGGCATGAAACATATCAGAGAGAACGGGAAAAGACTGGCAGCATTGATGCTTGCGCTGCTCATGATTATCAGTATTCTGCCCAACGGAATTTTTGCAGGAAGCAAAGCCCTGGCGGCAGACACAGATGAAGAACCGATTGTTCTTGAAGAGAGTGAAGAGAGTGAATCTGCGGATTATAAGCTCACAAAACTGGTTGCGTGGGTAGAAGTATCTGTAAAAGATGCTCCGGATAATGAACCGGAAGGCGAACCCGAAGGTGAACCGGAAGGCGAACCCGAAGGCGAACCCGAAGGCGAACCGGAAGGCGAACCGGAAGGCGAACCCGAAGGCGA
>SAMEA3663296__coassemble_328_pt1 | contig 21253 bp, 17 predicted proteins | sample SAMEA3663296__metabat2_high_PE_018 | metagenome-assembled genome bin SAMEA3663296 (sample SAMEA3663296) | pig gut metagenome | biome: pig gut; feature: pig-associated habitat; material: faeces | place: China | collected 2013
CAATTTCCATATACTGTGTCAAGTGCACCGCATGCGGGGTCATGGACGGTGCGAATTCGCGCGAAAAAAGGACAGGCGAAAATCGCCTGTCCTTACATATTTATTCATTGCCTTGATCGGTCGCGGTGCATTCTTTTTGAACAATCTGTCAGACCGAGGATATAATCCGTTGTCGTTTTATACAGCTCTGCCAAACGGATCAGAACATCCGTCGGAATATCACGAATACCGCGCTCATACTGGCTGTATTGTGACTGCTTCATCCCCAGATAATCCGCAACCGCCTGCTGCGTCAAATCATGATCCTCCCGTAAATCCTTCAACCTCGGATAGTAATTATCCATATGATTCGCTCCAACCGGAATTGACAATAGTAGCATATTATGTGTATAATATTATCAGTTTATAACCATTCGGTTATAAACTAATAAATGCACTTTCTAAAAAAAGATAATGGGGAAATGCGTATGGACTTTAAAAAACTTATCGCGATGTTACTGGTTGTCATCCTGCTCGCAAGCATGATCTGCGGCTGCGAGGAAGAAAAAGAAGCCGTACCATCGGAAACCACCTTGCAAGCCCACGAACCAGAGACAGCAACACAGGGCGTGGAAACCGAAGATCTGCAAGAAACAGCGGCAGAGACAGAGGCGGATGTAGCTTGTTTTGGGGCATACGGATCGATTTGTAACGAACGACTGACGGAATATGGAACGGGAAGCATTGGAACAGCACAGTCTCACTCCAAGGGGAAGTACCTGAGCGGTCTGAGTGTTGTTCGTCTGATGGATTTTGACGCAGACGGAATAGAAGAACTCCTTTTAATCTATATGACCGGCTTTGATGACACTTGGGGCTGGTCGGGATGCTATGAGATTTGGACCTATAAAAACGGCGAAGCAACCCAGGCAATTGCTTCCGAAGAATTTTCAAGTGGGCAGAGCGGGCAGCAGGAACTGGAGTACCTTGAGCAAGACGGAAAAATACGGCTCATTCGCTCCATCGATCATTCCTACGAAATGGAGCATCCTGAATTCAGGATAGAAGCATGGGCATTAAACGGCAGTGTCTTTGAGCAGGAAACCGTGGTTGCTTGGAAAGGCGACGGCATCAACGGTAAAGATGGAAACTATTACTACCTGAATGGTGAAGAAATCTCAAAAGATCAGTATGAGGTTGAGTGCGATAAGCTATATAATCCTTCTGTTGATTGCTTTACTTTGTATTCTGATTTTGCATACGAGCCTGACGAAATTGAAAAAACAATGGAGGATATGCTTCAGGAAACCGATGAAACTCTGGTACTTCTCGGCGTAGCAGCGAAAAGCACAAAAGGCACACCTGATGCCGAGACTTCTGACCTGCCAACAGACATCTCAATTGTCGGTGAATGGAAAATCGACTGGGATCAAACGCAAAAGCAAACCGGAAGATACGGTCAGGAAATGTTCGGCACCTCTGTATCATATGGAAACGCTCTGGTTTTAACCTCAGACAATCGAATAGAATACTTTTTCTCATTCTACGGAGGAAGTGGAACATATCAGTTCGACGGAGAGAGTATTGCTGTAGATGCAACCTCTTATGAGCCGTCAATCTGTTCGGATTTGCAGCATTTATCTCTGAAAAAGATCGATGGGACACTGTATCTATATATGCATCTGAACGAAGTACTTCCGGATTACCCGGAAAGCGACGGCTTATATTGGAAGTTGGAGAATTAAACAATTCTTATAGTTTTTTCCCAATAATTAGAACATCTATACGTTTCATTACATAGGAGGAAGCGGAAATGAACATCGTGGAGGACATAAAATGAAAAAAAGGATTATTTCTATTCTCCTTGCGGTTGCAATTATTTGCGCCATGCTGCCGCAAATATCTTCATTTGCAAACGCAGCAACCTATTCAGGCACCTGCGGAGATAACCTCAAATGGACACTGGATACAAACACCGGTTTGCTCTCTGTTACGGGGAGTGGGTGGATGCCCGATTATACAAATATGAACGCATCGACTGTTTGCCCATGGGCAGACTACAGAGAATTTATTAAAATGGTTTCTTTGCCGGAAGGGCTGACACATATTGGCATAGAAGCGTTTTTTGGTTGTGAAAATCTTCAAAAGATTACAATTCCAGACAGCGTGACGAGCATCGGACGGGAAGCTTTTTCTGGATGTAAAGAGTTGGAATCCGTGTCTGTTGGGAAAGGATTAGGAAGTATTGCAAGTAACGTTTTTTACGGATGCAAGGCGATAAAAAGCTTTACAATTCTAAATCCAAATTGCGTAATCTACGACAGGGTGGACACTGTTGGCTGTCCATTTTTGACCTGTATCTATGGCTATAATTACTCCACCGCACAGACTTACGCGGAGAAATACGGATATGAATTTCAGTCGTTAGGCTGGAGCGATCAGAATCCAGGCAACGAATTATACAATTATTTATTAGACTATTATTTTACTAATAATATTCAAACCAGATGTTTTTACCGTTTCTATTCAGATGGGACATTTGAGGAGTATTATTACGATTATTCTGATCCAGACTTTGACGAACGAAATACTACGGAGGAGCATTTAATTTTAAATACCTCAGGCTATCGAAAATATGAAATAAAAAATAATGCTCTTTATCTCTATACAACGATATCCGGTACAAAGTATACTGATATTTTAAATCCAGTGCTGAAAAGTGATCCTATTGATTGGGATCGCGGTATGGCATGGCCTTCTGTACTAGACGCCAACGAATACTTCTTCTATGAGACCAGTTTTATAACCCCGGATTCTTTTGTAGATGACAATGCAATGTGGCTGATGCGTGCGATGCCCACCGAAAAAAAACATAGCGGAAAACTGTTTGGAAATACTTCCTGGACATTGGATGAAGTAACAGGAAAACTTACAATTTCCGGAACCGGGGAGATAAACTTTTCCGATCCAAATCAAGACGGTATATATTCGCCCCCGTGGGAGCACTATAGAAAACAAATTAAAGAGATAATTATTCAAGAAGGCATTACATCGATTGGCGATGATGCCGTATTTAGTGACTGCGTAAATGCAGTACACATCTCTTTGCCACAAAGCCTTAAAAAAATTGGCTGGGGAGCATTTATGCGTTGTCGTTCTTTAGGAAACATTGAATTGCCTTCTTCACTATCCGAAATTCTTGCATCTTTCTCACAGTGTTCTAGATTGAATGAGATCGTCATTCCTAAGAGTGTGACACATTTGGGCGCCGGTTCGTTTGATGAATGTATTAACCTGAAGAAAATTATCATAGAAAACCCAAATTGTTCTATTGACGGTTTTTCCACTACACTCGGAGACAAAAGTGTAACAACAATCTACGGCTTTGAAAACTCCACAGCGCAGACCCACGCAGAAAAATTTGGGTATACCTTCAAGCTGTTAGAAGAAAAGTTGGAAGAACAGCCGGGTTTTAACACTTTCTTTGTAAATAACTATTATGATAATCTGAATGCTCTATACAACTATGAGTCTGTTGCACAAGGAATTAAAACCAGCAGCTTCCAAATCGTATGGAATACCTGTCTGCAAGCACTCAGCAACAGCAACTACATAGATATTTCAAAATTAGAGAATCACCCGGAGTATTATTATGAGGTTGTTCTGGTTGAAGCAATTTCACAGAAAGAGCTGAATGATGACTATTTGTCTGCTCTGAAAACGGAAGCGTTTGACTTGGTGTTGGATGCTGCGGATGTGTTTATTTCATATGACGCGAATTTTAACAGCCGTGAAGAAATCCTTGAAGCAAAACTAACGGAGACAATCAACCTTTTTGACGGCACTTCAGAGGGAGCGCATGCCTTATATCAAGCATTCATGGGATGCGTTTCCTACAAATCCTATAAAGATTTTTATGATGAAGCCAAATTTGTCTACGATGCCTGTAAAGAAGCAGGCAGTACCTGTAGCGATTTTCTTACTGAGCTGAGTAATTATCAAGTTGCGCAACAAGCGAGTGCAGAGGTCATTGAAGCCCTAAAATATCTTCGCAGCACATTGGAAGACAGTTCTGACAAAGAAGAAAAGAACATTGCTTCCGCTATTGATGACTTCATACAACTCTATTCCGAGAGTATAGGGGAAACCGCTCTCCGTCAGGCATCCGAAGCCATCGACGAGCAGCTTCGGGGCACGCTCTTCAGGGCAGCCAAGCTGATTCCTATTTTCGGGAATGCCGTTGACCTTGAACAGGCTGGCTTGAATGCGGTATTTACATTCAGTGATGTTTTATTCCCAACAACAATGTCATCGGAGAACTATTGCAAAATCTATGCAGACTATGCTATGGAGTGTGTCCTCCGCAACGCAATGCAGTCTGCCTGTTCTTCCCGAAGCACGGTTGGCGATGATGTCATTGTTGGTCTGTATGATTTGCTCGGTTTCACTTACAAACATGAGATACAGGTTGCTCAGGTGCTTGCCGAGCAGTTGTATCATGATGGTCTGCTCAACGGTTTACGGAATCTTTTTACCGACAGAGAAGAACGCTACAATTATGACAAAGCATGTATTAAAGCATATCAGGCAGATTTGTATCAGATTCTAGGGAAGAAAACTGATGCAATACGAGAATATGGTCTGGAAATTGGTGCCTCACAAATCGTGACACTGGTTTTCATGCAGAACGGAAAGGTAATCGCATGCAGCGAACTTGCAATACCGACCGGCAGTACCTATTCGCCGTCAACCGGAACGTTTGATCTGGGAGGATTTTTTAACACCAAAATTGAAATTGGCACCTTCTACACGGATGCAGCACTAACGATCCCGTATGACAAAGACCAGAAAGTTTATTCGCCGGTATCATTGTATTGCAATGTAAAACTCACAGACCTGAGCTCCAATGCACCGATCATGGTAGATTATTCCACCGGCATCTATGTTGAACAAAACGGAATTGATGAAACTGCCATTCTGCATACAAAGGAAAAACACGATGGTGCTTCCTATGATTTGATAAATAATACCTTGAAAAGCAATGCATTCTCCCTCTATGATATTTCTCTGCTGAAGAATGGAACCCCTGTGCAGCCTACAGAAACTGTAACCGTGCGCATTCCGATTTCGGAAGCTGATACAAAAAAAGCCGGTAAGGTATATCGGGTAGAGAACAATTCCAAGTTTACAGATATGGCCTCTTGGATAGAAGGCGGATACTATTGTTTTAATACAAATCATTTCAGCGAATATGTAGTTGCATTCGAACCACTGATTTCAGATGATGTAATCTGTGACGGCGGTGTGAATTGCCCAAGCAATAAGTTTATAGATGTCAATCAGAAGGAATGGTATCATTCGTATGTGGATTACGCCGTAACACACGGGCTGTTCGGCGGCACGAGTGAGAACACTTTTGAGCCGGATAGCACGATGACCCGTTCGATGCTGGTCACGGTGCTCTGGCGCTATGAGGGCCAGCCGAAAGGCTATAAGAATACCTTCGCGGATGTGAACGCAAAGAACGGAGGCTGGTACATTGACGCGGTCGCGTGGGCGGCAGCGAATAACATTGTCGGCGGCGTCGGCGGCGGAAAATTTGATCCGGAGGGCATCGTTACCCGTGAGCAGATGGCAACGATTTTGTACCGTTATTCCGAATGGAAAGGCTTTGATACCAGCAAGCGGGCAGACTTTTCCTCCTTCCCGGATGCAAATAAGGTCAGCTCGTGGGCGAAAACAGCAATGAAGTGGGCGGTTGCCGAGGGCTTGATCGGCGGCTCCAAAGAAGGGAACGCAACCTATATTCTTCCTACAAACGGTGCAACCCGTGCGCAGGTAGCAACGATTTTAATGCGCTATATTCAGGGTTTGACTGAAGAAATCCCGTATGATCCGATGGGTCACAGCTACGAATATGTCAGAGGTATGTATTCTTGGGCGCAGGCGCAGAAAATAGCGGAGGAAAAAGGTGGCTATTTGGTTCGATTTGACAGTCTCCGTGAATTCAACTATATTGCCACACAACTGTCAAAGAATGAATATCAGAACACTGTGTTTGTCATCGGTGCAAGAAGAGCCGAAAGCAGTAAAGATTACTACTTTGTAGATTTCAATGACAAGCCGATCGGTGGAAAGATAAACGATTCTTCTTGGTTTTCAAGTTGCTGGGCTGCCGGTGAGCCAACCTATGAATGGGATGGTGTGCAGGAATGGATTCTTGCTATGGCATACGATTCCAGCCACAGCACATGGAAAATCAATGATATCGTTGATAACCTCAGTTATCCTTCGGATCCGAACTGTCATGGCTTTATTATTGAATACGATAATAAAGATGATCCAGCACCGGAGGAATCCTACCACATTGCGCTGATTACCGACTACGGCGATATCAACGACGCATCATATAATCAGGCGGCATATGAAGCAGGACGAGCCTGGTGCGAAAAGAATTCTGCCGATTTTACCTACTATAAACCGATCGAAGACTCCACCGAAGCCCGTGTTGCCGTTATCGATCAGGCGGTTGCCGATGGCTATAATGTTTTAATCTTACCGGGATTTACATTTGCTGATCCAATTGTTGAAACTGCGGGGCTATATCCCGATGTGCGCTTTATCGGCTTGGATATCAGTGAGGACGATTTGAAATTCGCTGCTTATGACAATCCCACCTATACCTGCCCATCCAATGTTTTCTGTGCTCTTTATAAAGAAGAAATCGGCGGATTTATGGCAGGCTATGCCGCAGTGAAGCTTGGCTATACAAAGCTCGGTTTTCTCGGCGGTATGCCGGTGCCGGCAGTAGTACGCTACGGCTATGGCTTTATTCAGGGCGTGGATACGGCATCAACTGAGCTGGGGATCAAAACGGAAATCCGCTATGTTTACGGAAATCAGTTCTTTGGTGATGCAGATATTACTGCCTATATGGAGAATTGGTACCGTTCCGGCACACAGGTAGTCTTTGCCTGCGGCGGCGGCATCTTTACCTCTGCGGCAGAAGCCGCGCAGAAGTACTCCGGAAAACTAATCGGTTTGGATGTAGATCAGGCCTCAACGATCGACGAATTATACGGCACCGGTATGACCGTTACCTCTGCAATGAAGGGACTGGGTGAAACGGTTACCTTTATGCTCGATGAACTGATCAACGGCAGATGGAATGTCCATGGCGGAAAGGTTGAAATGCTTGGTCTGATTTCCGGTAGCGATCCCTCTGCTAATTTCGTTCAGCTTCCCGATTCCACACAATGGAACAGTGGCTTTACGAAGTCAGACTATGCAGCACTGGTCTCCAAAATCTATAACGGCACATACATCGTCAGCGCGGATATCGACATAATGCCTACAACAAAATCTGTTACCGTGCTTAACGAAGGAGCGATAAAATCATAACCGTCGGCCGAGACGGTAGTTATGGTTGATCCTCTTTCATTGGATTGTATTTGTCTTGATGATAGAAAAGGACAGGCGATTTTCGCCTGTCCTTACATATTTCTTACCTGCTGCGCGTTGCGGAATATTTCGGCTTTCAGTTCGTCCAGAGAATGGAATTTCCGTTCCGGACGCAGAAAATCGATCAATTCAATTTGGATCGTGTGGCCGTACAAATCACCGTCAAAGTCCAATATCCATGGCTCTACCGTCACCGTTTTCCCGTTCACGGTCGGCCGCGTACCGATATTCACAACAGCGCGGAAACGCCGGTTATCAAAAACCGCTTCGGCAGCATACACGCCGAATTTCGGAATTAAAATGCCCTCGGCAATCCGAAAATTTGCCGTGGGAATGCCCAGCGTCCGTCCGAGCTTCTGTCCGCTGATGACCGTTCCGGATAAAATGTGCCGATGACCGAGGAAGCGTACTGCGCGCGCCGTTTCACCGGCTTCCAAAAGGGAGCGAATGTAGGTGGAAGAAACCGTCTGCCCCTTCAGCCGAACCTGCGCAATACAGTCGCAGCCGATTCCGAGCCTCTCACATTCCACACGCAGCTTTTCAGGCGTTCCCTCTCCGCGCGCACCGAAGCGGAAGTCCTCACCGCAGACGACGTGCACGGCATGGAAGGTTTCAAAAAGCGTGTCGCGCACAAAGCTTTTCCAGTCCTGCTGCATGGTCTTTCGGTCAAAATGCAGCGTCCGCACCTCATCGATGCCGTAAAGCTCCTGCATCAGACCGATGCGCTCCATCGGTGTATTCAAAAGTGCAATTTTCTCTCCGCGCACCAGCGTATCCGGATGCGTGTCGAAGGTCAGCGCTGCGGCTGTCAGATGTTTTTGATCCGCAAGCTCGCGCGTTCGCCGAAGCAAAGCGCCATGCCCCAGATGAACACCGTCAAAAAAGCCCAGTGCCAGCACACATTGATTCATAAAATATCCTCTTTATGCAAATACGATTCTCTGATGAAACAATCCATTTTATCAGGGGTTCGGCACAAAAAAGCTTTTGACCGTTGCCATTTTTCCCCCTCGCTGCTCACACAGCGCTAAAAATTCACCGTCACCGCTGTAAGCACGATAACGTCCTTCTGCGGCTGTGCAGGTAAAAGAGGCACCGTTGCGAATGCATTTTTCCTGCTTTTCGCTGAGCGTCAGCCGGGGCAGGTCTGAAAACAGGCTGTCCGTCGGAAGCAGCAGCGATTCCGGATTCGGATGCCTTACGATCTCGTCCAGCGGAATAGTTTCCTGCTCGCAATAAGCGCCTGCCTGCACACGACGCAGTGCCGCCATACATCCGCCGCAGCCCAGCGCCGCGCCGATATCGTGGCAGAGCGTTCGGACATAGGTACCCTTGGAGCAGCGAACAAAAATCACTGCCTCACCCACCGAAAACGAGCGCAGCTTCAATTCAAAAATTGTAATGGCTCTGGGCTTGCGCTCAACCTCTTTTCCGGCACGCGCCAGCTCATAGAGCTTTTTTCCGCCGACCTTGATGGCCGAATACATGGGCGGAATCTGCTCCTGCTGACCCAAAAACTGCGCCAAAACAGAGCGAATTTGTTCCTCCGAGACTGTTACGGGATGGGTTTCGAGCACATTGCCGGTCGTATCCTGCGTATCCGTAACCGTGCCGAGCCGCAGACGGGCAACATATGCCTTTTCGGCGTGCTCGAAAAATTCTACCGCACGGGTCGCTCTGCCGAAGAAAACCGGCAAAACGCCCGTCGCCATCGGGTCGAGCGTACCGCCGTGTCCGACGCGTTTTTCGTGAAATACGCCGCGCAGCTTGCTCACCACATCCTGCGATGTCCAGTCGGCCGGCTTGTCCACGATTAAAATACCGTTAGCCATCAGAGCTTTACACCGCTTTCTTCCAGCACGCGAAGAATCTGTTTTTTGGCTTCTTCAATTCCGCCGCGAATCGTTGCGCCGGCTGCCGCCTTATGACCGCCGCCGCCGACCGCCGCGCAAAATGCCGAAGCATCATAGTTCGGAGAAGTACGGACGGAAATTTTGCCGCCCTCCGCGACCTGCCGCAGCATAATCGCGATCTCAACGCCGGCGATCTCTCTGCCAAAGCCTGAAATATCGTCAATATCGTCCTCGGTAATGCCGAGTTCCGCCTTGAGCGATTCGGGAATGATGCTGAGAGCGACCAGTCCGTCCGCAAAAAACTGCGTTGTCTCGGTCAGATAGGCATCCAGCTTCAGCCTTGCCAGACGCTTGGTCATAAACATGACCTGATTGATCGCAAAGATATCCGCGCCGTATTCCTTGCAGTCGGCGGCTGCACGAAGCGTCCGCGCCGTCACATTACTGTAACGGAAACAGCCGGTATCCGTAGAAATCGCGCAATAAAGCGCTTCGGCGATTTTTTTGTCAATCGGCGCCTTCATTTGGCGAAGGAGATCCAGAATGATCTCTCCGCAGGCCGCCGCGGACGGGTCCACAAAGCCCAGTTCACCGAAATCCCGCTGCAAGCCATGGTGGTCGATCACATACGAAACTTGGTTTACATAATCAATTCCCGAAAAGGAGATGATTCCCTTGCTTGCGACATCAACGCTTACCAAGACCGCATTTTCCGGAACGGAATCTGTCGTCAAACCCTCCAGAAATGGACGGAATTTTTCCGTAAACTGGGGATTTTCCAGAACGGCTGCCCTTTTTCCCAGGGCACGCAAACCGCCGCACAAAGCCGCCGCAGAACCGATGGTATCTCCGTCCGGTCTGCGATGGGTTAACATAATATAATTATCCTTTTTTAGCAGCTCCTCTGCCAGTTCAGCGGTCGTCAGCAGTTTCATCTTCGCTGTCCTCCGGAATATCGAGTTTGGAGAGGATGTCGAGGATATGCGCGCCCTGGGTGATGGAATCATCCGCCTGCCATTGCAGCTCCGGCGTATAACGCAGCTGCAAGCTTCTGCCCAATTCCCGACGCAGATAGCCGGAGGATGACTTCAATCCGGCCAGGGTATCCTTCGTATATTCCTTATCCAACAGAGAGACAAACACCTTCGCGTAACGCAGATCCGGCGTTGTCTCCACATGGGTGATGGAAAGCATGGTTTTATGGACGCGGGGATCCTTCAGCTCGCGCAGCAGCTCGGAAAGCTCGCGCTGAAGCTCTTCATTGATGCGTCCGATTCGGTTCGATGCCATAATCATTACTCCTTTTTAAAAAGTGGGAGCGGTTGCGCCCCCACTTTTTATTCCATACTCATTTCCCAAGAATTCGTAATTATCTCGGGATTTCCTCCATGATGAAGCACTCGAAGATATCGCCTTCCTTGATATCGTTGTACTTCTCGATGGACATACCGCATTCATAGTTTGCAAGGACTTCCTTGACAGAATCCTTAAATCTCTGCAAGGAGCCGATATTGCCCTCGTAAATCACGATGTTGTCGCGCAGGACACGAACCTGAGCGTCACGGGTGATCTTGCCGTCCTTGACATAGCAGCCGGCAATCGTACCGATGGCGGAGACCTTATAGGTCTGACGCACTTCGGCATGGCCGATCACCGCTTCACGGAACTTCGGCGCAAGCATGCCCCTCATAGCCGCTTCAATCTCGTCAATCGCATCATAAATGACGCGGTACATCCGCAGATCGACATTGTCGCGCTTTGCGGAAGCGGCTGCGGCATTGTCCGGACGGACATTGAAGCCGACAATGATCGCGTTCGCGGTAGAGGCCAGAAGGATGTCGGATTCATTGATCGCACCGACTGCCGCATGGATCACGCGGACGCGGACTTCTTCGTTGGAAAGCTTTTCGAGGCTTGCTTTGACTGCCTCGGCAGAGCCCTGCACATCGGCCTTGACGATCAGGTTCAGCTCCTTCATCTCGCCCTCCTGCATCTTGGCAAAGAGGTTATCGAGCGTGACCTTGCTTGCACGCTTTGCAGCAGCGTCCTTTTCCGCCTGCTTTCTCTGCTCCACAAGCTGACGCGCCATACGCTCATCGGCAACGGCATTGAATTCGTCGCCGGGAGCCGGCGTTTCGGCAAGTCCGGTGATCTCCACGGGGATGGACGGACCTGCTTCGGAAATGGTGCGTCCCTTATCATCCGTCATGACGCGGACACGACCGACTGCCGTACCGGCAATGATCAGGTCGCCCTTATGCAGCGTGCCGTTCTGCACAAGCAGTGTCGCAATCGGGCCGCGGTTCTTATCCAGACGAGCCTCAATGACCGTACCCTTTGCAGCACGGTTGGGATTTGCCTTCAGCTCCTGCAGCTCCGCAGTCATAATGACCGTTTCCAGAAGGGCATCGATGCCTTCGCCGGTTTTTGCGGAAATGCGGCAAACCTCGGTGTCGCCGCCCCACTCGGCAGGAACGAGTTCATGCTCGGTAAGCTGGGTGAGGATACGGTCGGGGTTGGCGCCCGGCTTATCCATCTTATTGACCGCAACAATAATGGGAATCTTTGCGGCTTTGGCATGGTTGATTGCTTCGATGGTCTGCGGCATGATGCCGTCATCGGCTGCAACCACCAGAATTGCAATATCGGTGCACATTGCGCCACGCGCACGCATGGAGGTGAATGCGGCGTGACCCGGTGTGTCTAAGAACGTGATGGGATTGCCGTTGATCGAAACGGTATAAGCGCCGATATGCTGCGTAATGCCGCCGGCCTCGCCGGAAACAACGTTGGTCTTCCGCACAGCATCGAGCAGGCTGGTCTTGCCGTGGTCAACGTGACCCATGACAACCACAACGGGGCTGCGTCCGACCAGCTCGTCCTCGGTATCCACATGATCGTCGATCAGGCGCTCTTCAATGGTAACCACGATCTCGCGCTCTACCTTGCAGCCCAGCTCCGTAGCGACGAATTCCGCCGTATCGAAGTCGATGGTCTGATTGATGCTCGCCATAACGCCGTTTTTAATCAGAACCTTAATCAGCTCGGTCGCCGTCTTTTTCATACGGGAGGCAAGCTCGCCGACCGTGATCTCATCGGGAATCTTGACCGTCAGCGGTGTCTTCTTGATGATCTCAAGCTGCAAGCGGCGCATCTTCTCCTGCTCCTCGTTGCGGCGCTTGTTGCCCATGGGCGCTTTCTTATCCTTGCCCTTATTCTTGCTCTTATTCCCGAATTTCTGCTTTCCGCCGGAGTAATTCTGCACACGCTCGGAAACCAGATTGTCCACACGGTCATCAAAACGGTCTGCATTGACGGTGACGGCCTTGGTGTCCACAACACGGCGCTCACGCTTGCGCTGCTCCTGCTTCGGCTTCTCAGGCTTCGGCTCTGCTTTGGCAGCATCCTTCTTCGTCTCAGCCGCCGTTCCTTCATCGCTCTTTCCCTGTGCAGGCTTCGGCTCTGCTTTGGGAGCGGGAGCGACCGCAAAGACCTGTGCAATCGACTCGATCTGATGATGCTGCGTAATATGATCGAACACGACATTGAGCTGCTCGTCCGTCAGCACCTGCGTGTTGCTCTTCGGCTTATCAAAATAAATCCCGATAATTTCCGCAACTTCCTTCGGCTGCATACCGAAATCCGCTGCGACTTCCTTGACTCGATACTTCACTAAACTACTCATAAAGCCACCTCCTGATTACTTCTTTCCGTGTCGGACATTGTAGCGGTGCGCTTTTTCCTCAGCGCGGCGTTTTTCCACACGCTTGACGCGCACATCCAAATCCTGCAAAAGCTCCGCATACTTTTCCGGATCGCCCAGCATTTTCACAAAAGCCTGCGCCAGACGTACATCTGTAATCGCCGCAATCGCACAGCTGGTCGTTCCAAGCGCATCGCCCAGCTCGTCCCTTGTATACGAAAGCGTCAACACCGGCTGCTGCGTTCCCGCAACAAAGCTTTTCGCTCTTCGGACGGTATGAGCGCCGGCATCGCTCGCCAGCACCACAAGTCTTGCCCGTCCCGCTCTTGTTACGGAGCCTACCTGTTCTTCTCCGAGGACGATATTGCCGCCCTTGCGCGAAATGGACAGAAGGCCGAGACTCTTATCTCTTTCCATCTGTTTCCGCCTCCATTTCCGCCAGCAGGGCATCATAGATCTCCTGCGGAATTTCGGTATCGAAGGCTCTGGAAATGGCCCTCGACTTGATTGCTTTTTTCAGACATTCCGTACTGGGGCACACATACGCGCCTCTGCCGGAAGCCTTGCCGCGCAAGTCCAGCGAAACCGTACCTTCCGGACTGCGCACCACCCGCAGCAGTTCACGCTTCGGTTTCATTTCGCGGCAGCCGAGACACTGACGCATGGGGATTTTTTTCGGCACGATTCTCACCTTCCTTTACGAAAAATTACTTTGAATTACTCTTCTGTGTCCTCAAAGGCATCTGCCTGAGACGCAGGCTTGATATCGATCTTGCAGCCGGTCAGACGGGCAGCGAGACGGGCGTTCTGGCCCTCCTTGCCGATGGCAAGCGAAAGCTGATCGTCCGGAACGATCACGCGGCACGCCTTGACGCCGGGAAGCTGCACGACGGAAATGACATCGGCCGGAGAAAGCGCGGAAGCGACAAACTCACAGATATCCTCAGACCAGACGACGATATCCATTTTTTCGCCCTGCAATTCATCCACAACAGCGCCGACACGGGCACCGCGAGCGCCGACGCAGGCACCGACAGGATCGATATTCTCTTCGGCGGCATAGACGGCCAGCTTGGTGCGGGAGCCCGGCTCACGGGCAATGGAGCGAATCTCCACCGCGCCGGATTCGATCTCGGGAACCTCCAGCTCAAACAGGCGCTTAACCAGTGCCGGATGGGTACGGGAAACAAGCACCTGAGGGCCGCGATTGCTGCGGCGAACCTCTACGACATAAACACGGATCAGGTCGCCCTCGACGAAATGCTCGCCGCGAACCTGCTCGCCGACGGCCAGAAGCGCGTCGGTACGGTCTGTTCCCTGACCGATGCGGACGGTCATATCGCCGGAATTGTCAATTCGCAGAACGGTGCCGGTCAGAATCTCGTGCTCCTTGGAGGAGAAGGATTCAAACACCATGCCGCGCTCGGCCTCGCGGATGCCCTGAATGATGACCTGTTTTGCGGTCTGGGCGGCGATGCGGCCGAAATTTTTGGTCTGGATCTCGACATTGACAAGATCACCGATCTGTGCATTCTTCTCAATTTTTCTTGCAGCGTCCAGAGTGATCTCCGTTGCGGGCGAAATGACCTCGTCAACGACCTCTTTCTGTGCATACATAAACATCTTGTTCTCGTTCAGCTCAACATAGACGTTGTCGGTATAGCCGTCCTTATCCTTTTTATAAGCGGCGACCAGCGCCTGCGTAATGCGGTCTACCATGTAATCGACCGGAATGCCGCGTTCCTTTTCCAACTGACGCAGAGCAGCAAAGATTTCAGAATTCATTGTGGTATCTCCTTATATAAATATCTGTTGTCTCTTAAAATTCCACGCGCAGGCGTACCAACGCGATTTCCGTTTTTTCAAAGGTAAGAGGTGTGCCGTTCATATCCACGGTAACGGCACCGTTATCATATCCGGCCAGCACACCGGGAAACTCTTTCGTCCCGTTCTTCGGCTGATAGGTCTTGAGCAGGATCGGCTCGCCCATAAAACGCTCAAAATCCGACGGACGTTTGAGCTGGCGCTCCAAGCCGGCGGAGCAGACCTCAAAACGATAGCTTTCCGGAATCGGATCCTTTTCATCCAGAACGGGATCGACTGCACGGGAAACGTTTTCACAATCGTCGATATCGACGCCGCCCTCTTTATCGATGTAAAGGCGCAGGAACCATTCGCCGCCCTCACGGACATATTCCACGTCCCACAGGGAGCAGCCGTTTTCCTTCACAAGCGGCTCGGCAAACTGCCAGACCTGTTCGGTAATTTTCATTTCAGTACCATCCTTTATACCGATTTCCAAGCAGAATCGGTATCATATAAAATTGCAATAAGAAAGAGAGGGGAAAACCCTCTCTTTAGTAAAGTCTACTATTGATTGATTCCATTATAGCACCCTAATGTCCGAATTGCAAGGGTTTTTAAAAACTTTTTGGTGAAAAACCGGTCGATTTTCGTCGGTATGCAAAAAAATTTTTCAGATTCCTATGTAAATTCTCCGTCCCATATGCTATAATGGCAAACATGAACGGAGGTTTTCTGCATGAAAAAAAGTTTTCATCCGCAGTGGTATATTCTGATCCTGACCGTTGCCGCGGCGATCATCGGTGCCGTTATCCGCTTTCGGCAGCTTCAATTTGAGCTTTTACCGGATGGCAGTCTGGCAGAGGGGAGTTATCTGCATATCCCCCTCATCATCCTGAGCGTCGTGCTGATCGGAGGACTGATCGGCTTGCTTCTGCCGCTTTCCGAGCGCAAAAGCTGGGAGCAGGTCTTTTCCTCGCATCCTCTGCCCAACGCGCTTCTGATTCTCTTTGCCGCAGGTCTGGCACTCGGCAATGTGCTGTTTTGGCTGAACGGCTCTCAGACACCTATCTTGCAGATGACGCAGTCTCCAAAGCTGTCTGCCGCGCTTTTAAAGCTGCTGCCTCCGCTCGGCATTTTGAGCGCGGGCTGCATTGCTGCATTTGCGGTGATGTGTGTTTTGAAGAAAAAGCCCTCTCCCGCGCTTTACATGGTTTTCAGCGTCTATCTGATCGTGCGCCTGATCGTCCGCTTTCAGGCATGGAACACCGACCCGTCCATCCATGATTACTGCTTCAAGCTGCTTGCCTCCATCTGCTGTATGCTCGGTGCGTTCCAGCTTGCAGGCTTCTCCTTCGGAAAGGGTCACCGCCGCATTACGGTCTTTTGGACGCTGTGTGCCGTTGTTTTCTGCTGCATCAGCCTGCCCGATGCCTATCTGAACGGCACGACGGACGATCTGCTGATTACCGCTTCTGTCCTGGTTTTAATGGCCGTCAGCGGTGCCCAGCTTCTGCTGTGCAAAGAAGCTTTGCCGGAAGAAGCTGCAGGCTCCGCAGAATCGGAGCCCTCAGAAGAAAAAATGCCGGAAGACTGATCGCTTTTATGGTTTTTCGCCCTGAGCATCGCCCTCCGGAAGAAGCACCCAATGTATCTGCGGTTTTGGCTCGTGAAAGAGTGCATACCGCAGATATTTTTCGCACAAAATACCGATGCCGCAAAGCGGAAACCACAGAAGCGTAAACGGCAGGCAGATCTGCCCCAAAAAATTCATCGGCACGGCAGAATAGTCCCAGACGTGCAGATGCATGATCTGATTGACGATTACGCCGGTCCAGAATTCAAAAAACGTCACAACCAGCGCTCCAATCGCCATCTGTCCGAGCAAGGACAGGCGGAAATGTCGGTCGAGACTGCTGACGACATAGAAGCACAGCCCTCCCAGCAAAAACATGCTTCCATGCGTCCAGCCGCGCCAGAGCAGCTCCACGCCGCAGTAAAACATACCGCCGATGTAGAAAACAACGCATTCTCTCCAGAAGCGGTAAGCACGCGATTTCATAACGATCCCTCCGTAAAAATATGATGCGTTGAGTATTCCCAATTTCGATTTTTCCCAAACATTCTTATTTTTTTGGTTTTTTTTGAAAAATGCTTGACAAAAACTGATTCATCCTTTATAATTCATTTTGCTGTTTCCGCGGCAAGAAATGGCGGCATAGCTCAGTTGGTAGAGCATTCGGTTCATACCCGGAGTGTCATCTGTTCGAGTCAGATTGCCGCTACCAGGCCCGTTGGTCAAGTGGTTAAGACACCGCCCTTTCACGGCGGTAACATGGGTTCGAGTCCCGTACGGGTCACCAACAAAAAAGTCTCTTTTGTCTACCAGACAAAAGAGACTTTTTTGCGTGATGCGTTCCTTGCGGAACGTGATGCGCACTGCGTGCGTGATGCAGACTTCGTCTGTGATGCACGCCTTCGGCGCGTGTAAGAACGCATCGCATCACCTATCACAGCGCAGCGGCATCACTTATCACTTATTTGCATAGAGGGTTATTTTGTGATATAATACCAAGACAAGAGAGGTTTTTCTATTTCGTTGTTGAGGCATTTACAGATATATGATACACTGAGTTTAACAGATCGGAAGTTGTCTAACTGGTTAATTCCTTATTTGGCGGATTAAGGGAGCAAAAAATGATAAAAGAGATTTATTCCTTTGACTTATATGAAGAATTTATAAAGGGCTTTTCCGGCAATTCTGTTTTTGCAGACCCCCATTTTGAATTTGATAATGGTAATTTGTATAATTCTTTAAGAACAAATAATAGAAAGGCTTATATTGTTGCGGAAGGAGAAAAGGTTAGCGGACTATTTGTGTGGTTGATAATTCCCAACGAAAAATATATAGAAATGTTAATCGGATTATCAAAAGAAGAATCATCAATCCGAGAAATGCTCGCATTTATTGAGAATGAATATAAGGGCTATCAGTTAGATTTTGTTATAAATCCTCAGCATAATTTGTTGTGCAATCTTTTGCAATCCAAAAATGCAAAGTTCGAGGAAGAACAACAATGGATGGCCTGGGAAAATGAAATCGTTAATCAATATCAACACGAAATTGTTCTTTTAACTCAGGAATACGAAGCGCAATACATTGAAAAACATAGTAAAGACACGTACTGGACAGCCGAAAAGGTGATTGAAGCAAAAGATAGATTTAGAGTTTTTTTGGCTATTCACGAAGAAAAAGTTGTTGGCTATATCGATGTTACATACTGTTATGAAAAAAACGAACCATATGCCATATGGGTAGATAATGAATTTCAAAACACGGGGTATGAGCAGGCATTGTTGCAAGCCGCTATAAAAATGAATAAACCTAAAAAAATGATGGTATTGGTTGATATCAATAATTTAGCCGAAATCGAAATGTTCAAATCAATAGGTTTCGTCCCTGTTGTAGGAACAAATAGTGTATACGCTACATACAAATCATAAATCGGTTAAAACGCAAACCTACAAATTCCAATCTGTTGAACAGAGCAGTCACACTACTTTTGGTCGTTTTTATCCCCACCTATACATCTTTTGGTCGCTCTTTCGCAACAAAAAAGTCTCTTTTGTCTACCAGACAAAAGAGACTTTTTTGCGTGATGCGTTCCTTGCGGAACGTGATGCGCACTGCGTGCGTGATGCAGACTTCGTCTGTGATGCACGCCTTCGGCGCGTGTAAGAACGCATCGCATCACCTATCACAGCGCAGCGGCATCACTTATCACTTATTTGCATAGAGGTTAATTTTGTGATATAATACAAAAAAGTGAGGTGTGTCGGGATTTGACAGTGTGCTTACGAAAGCCGATAGTCTAAATCGTGATTTGCGAGGTGGAATCTATGTGCGAAAGAACCAAAATCATAAAGTCTTTTTATAATAGAACAGACGAAGATACCAGATTGTCTCGTAGCAGACATGGACAGACAGAATATTTGACAACAATGGAGTATATCCATCGTTATGTGACGGACAATGCAAGAATTCTTGAGATTGGTGCAGGAACCGGTAAATATTCGATCGCGCTTGCAAAAGAAGGATATGATGTAACCGCTGTTGAACTGGTTGAAAGCAACCTCGATGTGTTAAGGAAAAACGGCAGTGAATTGCAGAATCTGCAATCATATCAAGGTGATGCTTTGAACCTCTCCCAATTTAGAGATGGAGCGTTCGATATAACCTTGTCTTTTGGGCCGATGTATCATCTTTATGATAAAGACGATGTGCATAAGGCGATAAACGAAGCAATTCGAGTAACAAAAGAAAAAGGAGTCATTCTGTTTGCGTTTCTTTCAGCCTATGCGGTGCTCTTTAATAACTATTTTAATGGCAGCCTTATGGAAGGTATCAAGGAAAACTTTACAGAGGAATATACTGTGAGGCATTTCAAAGAACAACTATTTACAGGGTATGATATTGTCGAATTTGAAAGATTATTCGCGGATAAAGAAGTTGATTATTTGTCTACCGTAGCTGCGGACAGCATATTGGAGCTTGCAGAAGGCCGAAGTGATTTTGCGATGTCCGATGAAGAATACAGCGCGTTTTCAAAATATCATTTGGCAACTTGCGAAAACAGAGAATTGCTTGGTTGTTCAAGTCATCTGTTATATATCTGTAGAAAAAGATAATCAGATTCCGGTTCACCTATTTCACACACCTTTTCACGTTTCTTTGCCCTGTTTACGCACCGTCATACTGCTTTTCACCAAACAAAAAAGCTTTTAATGAAGAACTAGTATAAAGCGATATCGTTTGTGCTTTTTTACCTCCAGTTTTCCCCCTGCTGTCACACATGATTGTACAACCTGCAGAATTTCAAAATAGGGCGGAAGAACGTCTGCTTGACAAACCGGCCGATGCTGTATAGAATACTGTAATATAAGAAATATTACAAAGACGGAGGGCTGATGAATCGTGATTTGCAGCAAGTGCGGCACGGATAATCCGGAGGAGGCTACCTTCTGCACGGAGTGCGGAGAGCCTTTGGCAAAGCCGGTCAACGGAGAACAGAAAATGGATCCGATCAAAAAGAAAAAACTGATCCGCATCGGTGCGCTGATCGTTGCTGCAATTGTCCTCATTGTGATTGTGCTCTTCATATTCAGCAGCAGCAAGGCCGAGGGCGCAGCCGAGGATCTGTGCGATGCACTGGTTCAGATGGATCTCAACACCGCGCTGGATCTGCTTCCGCCTGCGGTAGTCAATTATATTTCCGGCTCTCTTGATTTGGAAAACGTCAGATATGAAATCATCCGCAGTGAGGAGCTGTCGGACGACTATGTCTGGTCGATCAACGAGCGCTATTCCCTTCGTTTCGGGACAGACAGCAATTATATTGAATCTGCCTATGTCGTCTACCTGCGGGCAGCGGTGTCGGGCAGAGCGATATCCCGTGACGAAATTCAACTGATTATGGTTGAGATCGACGGCGACTGGTATCTTGATCCGCTGTCAACAATGGACGAGCTGGATGAAGCGGAGCTCGATGAGGATGCTTTCCACATCAACTGGGATTGATTTGAACAAACGGGGCTGAAAATCAGCCCCGTTTTCATTTGATTGACTTTCCTGTTTTCGTTGGATATAATAAAACAAAAATAGAAAACCGAGGTAACTGTTTATGGATACAACCGCTCTTGCAAATCTGCTTTTTCCGAACGTAACAATGACCCCCGACGAGCTGGAAGAACGCTTTCCTCCGCGTAATGCGCCGGAGGGCGCGGTCATTACGCGCATGGCGCCTTCTCCCACGGGCTTTGTGCATCTGGGCAATCTGGTGCAGGGGCTGGTATCTGAGCGTATGGCGCATCAATCCGGCGGCGTTCTGTTCCTGCGCGTGGAGGATACAGACGCCAAGCGTGAGGTTCCGGGCGCGGTCGAGGTGCTGATCAGCACACTCAAGCACTACGGCATCACCTTTGACGAGGGCGCAACCATGGATGGTAACAACGGCAGCTACGGTCCCTACCGTCAGCGTCAGCGCGCAGATATTTATCATGTGTATGCCAAAAAGCTGGTGGAGCAGGGCGATGCTTATCCGTGCTTCTGCACCGAGGATGAGCTGACCGAAATGCGCGCAAAACAGGAAGAACGCAAGGTGAATTTCGGCTACTACGGCGAATACGCAATCTGGCGTGACCGTCCCCTTGAGGACATTCAGGCGGCGATTGCTGCCGGTAAGCCGTGGGTGCTGCGCTTCCGTTCCACCGGCTCCATTGAAAACAAGTTCAAATATACCGATCTGGTCAAGGGTGTTCTGACCGTTACGGAGAACGATATCGATCAGGTGCTTCTGAAATCCGACGGCATTCCGACCTATCACTTTGCCCATGCGGTAGACGACCACCTCATGCGGACAACCCACGTTGTACGCGGCGATGAGTGGCTGCCCAG
>SAMEA3663296__coassemble_338_pt1 | contig 20940 bp, 17 predicted proteins | sample SAMEA3663296__metabat2_high_PE_018 | metagenome-assembled genome bin SAMEA3663296 (sample SAMEA3663296) | pig gut metagenome | biome: pig gut; feature: pig-associated habitat; material: faeces | place: China | collected 2013
TTATGAGATTCTAGTATAACTCTTATGCAGGAAATCTCTCTTAGATTTTTTGTAAAAAAGTATAAAACGGCTGCATTAAACAGTTGACCGTAACAATAATCTTTTTTCATTATTTACATAAGTTATAAACAGTCTGCACAGGTTTATGAACAGGCCGGAAGCCTTGATAATCAACATTTTTAACAATTTTGACGGTTTTTCTCTTGTCGGAAAATGCGTCCCCCATCATTTCATCCCATAATTTCAGTTTACATAAAAACTATTTTTCGTCAGATTTACAAGGAACTTTTTCGGATAAAAATTGCAGGATGCGGCATCGCACCCTGCAATAACAGTTTTTATTTTTCTCGATAAAAGGATTATATTTTCTCACCTTCAAATGACTTGGTTGCATAGGCATTCAAGGTCTGATCCGCAAGATTGCCGGCAAGATACTCATAGTAGCCCTGTGAGCCGATCATCGCAGCGTTATCGCCGCACAACGACAGCGGCGGCATACACAGACGGACGTTCCGCTTTTCGCAAGCACGGGTCAGTTCCGAACGAATTCTGCTGTTCGCCGCAACGCCGCCCGCAACGGCAAGGATCGTTCTTCCGGTCTGCTGCAGCGCCGCGATTGTTCGGGGAATCAGCATATCGCTGACGGCCTTGGAAAAGCTGGCACACAGATCGGGAACGGAAATCTCCTCCCCTTTTTGCTGCGTGTTATGAATCAGGTTCACGGCGGCTGTCTTTAAACCGGAGAAGGACATATCCAGTTCATTCCCGCTCAGCTTCGGATGCGGCATCGAGTAGCGGTTTTCATCGCCGTCATGCGCCGCCTGATCCAGCGCAGCACCGCCGGGATAGGGCATTCCGAGCACTCGCGCCACCTTATCAAAGCATTCTCCGGCGGCATCGTCCCGTGTTCCGCCGAGAATTTCCATCTGCGTATAGTCCTTCACATCCACAAGCATCGTATGTCCGCCGGACACAACAAGGCACAAAAACGGCGGCTTTAAATCGGGATAGGCCAGATAATTGGCGGCAATGTGCCCGCGAATATGGTGCACCGGAATCAGCGGCTTATCCAGGGCGAGCGCCGCGGCCTTTGCGAAATTCACACCGACCAGCAGCGCGCCGATCAAGCCTGGGGCATATGTCACCGCAACGGCATCGATTTCGTTTCGTTTTACGTTTGCTTTTTCAAGTGCCTGTTCCGCCAAGGCGTAGATCGCCTCAATGTGCTTTCTTGAGGCAATTTCCGGAACCACGCCGCCATAAAGCCTATGCAGCGGCACCTGCGAAGCAATGCAGTCCGTCAAAACCTGCCTGCCGTCACGCACCAGCGCAACCGCGGTTTCATCGCAGGAGGATTCTACCGAAAGTATCAGCATTTTACAGCTCCTTTCGCAGTATCAGAGCGTCCTCTGTTGGGTTTACATAATATTTTTTTCGAGTTCCGACCTTAACAAAGCCAAACTCGTTGTACAGAGCAATCGCAGCTTCATTGGAGGCGCGAACCTCCAGAAACAGCGATTCCATGCCCTGCGTGTGCAAAACCTCGGTCAGCGCCTGCATCAGACTTCTGCCGATGCCTTTTCTGCGGTACTCCGGCGCGACAGCCAAATTCATGACATCCGCCTCCGGCGGCACAGACTGTGAGCCGATATAGCCGACTACTTTCTCGTCCTCTAACGCGACCAACCAGAAGCTGAGCGGATTGCTGCATTCCTGGCGCACCGACGCTTCGCTCCACGGATCGGAAAAGCAGCACTGTTCGAGCGCGGCAATCTGCTGCACATGGGATTCATTCATCCGAACAATCATTTTGCATCATACCAGCTTTCGCCCATTTTCGCCTCTGCAATCAGCGGCACGGCAAGCTCTACCGCATTTTCCATTGCTTCGGTGATAATATCCATGACGCTCTGCGCCTCAAAGGCAGGACATTCCACGATCAACTCATCATGTACCTGCAAGATAAGCCGCGCCTGCAGCGCCTGCTGTTGCAGCGCGTCAAACACACGCACCATTGCCAGCTTAATGATATCCGCCGCCGTTCCCTGAATCGGAGTGTTCAGGGCAATCCGTTCCGCCCCGCTTCGAATATTGAAATTACTGTTATTGATTTCGGGGATTCTGCGCCGTCTTCCGAACATGGTTTCAACATACCCCTGCTTACGGGCAGTTTCCACAATATTCTTCATATAATCGCGCACACCGGCGTATTTCGTCAAATAGTTTTCAATGTATTCCTTGGCTTCCTTGCGGCTGACACCGATATCCTGTGAAAGAGAATACTCGGATATGCCGTAAACAATTCCAAAGTTGACTGCCTTGGCATGGCGGCGCATCAAGGGCGTTACGGAAGGCAGCGGAACATTAAAAACCTGCGATGCCGTTACACTGTGAAAATCCTCTCCGGAGCGGAAGGCGGCCTGCATCGTCCGATCCTTTGCAATATGCGCCAGAACACGCAGTTCAATCTGGCTGTAGTCTGCGTCTACAAACACCCAGCCCTCACGCGGAACGAACATCTTGCGAATCTCACTGCCCAGCTCCGTGCGTACGGGAATATTCTGCAAATTCGGCTCTGTGGAAGACAGGCGTCCGGTTGCCGTAACCGTATTCTGAAAGGTCGTGTGGATACGCCCGTCCGAAGCAATTTCCTTTTGCAGCCCGTCGGCGTAGGTGGATTTGAGTTTGGTCAGCATCCGATAATCCATGATTGCCTGCACAACGGGGTGCTTCTCCTTCAGCGCTTCCAAAACCTCCGCATTGGTTGAATAGCCGCTCTTCGTCTTTTTTACAGGCGGCAGACCGAGCTTTTCAAATAACAGCTCTCCAAGCTGTTTGGTCGAATTGATATTGAATTCTCCGCCTGAGACCTCAAAAATATATGCTTCGCAAGATGCGATGCGGTCGGCAAGCATTGCACCGAAGTTGGAAAGCGCTTCCCGATCGACCTGCACGCCATCGTGCTCCATCTCGGCAAGCACACGGCACAAAGGCAGCTCAATTTCATCATAGAGCTTGTCCGTTCCCTGTTCCTTCAGTTTATCTGAAAGCATCTCATACAGTGCCTCGATTGCCGCTGTTTCGCTCATCAAAACGCCGTAAGCCGTTGTATTTTGTATCGTCGGCGGCGTAAAGTGCAAATAATCCTCTGTGAGCGAGGTAAGCGCATACTTGCCTCTCGTCGCGTCAAGGAGATAGGCGGCCACAGCGGTGTCGAACACAAAACCATCGATTGGAAGTTCCTTTGCAAGCAGAGCGCGCATGAGGGGCTTGCTGTCATGCGTCACCTTGCGTATCTGCGCCGTCAGCAGCTGCCGCAAAACGCTTTCAAACGCTGCGCCAAGCTGCTCCCGCGTGTAAAGATACATCCTGTTTTCTGTCTGCGGCGCATAAACCGCAAAAGCAGAAAAATTTTCGGCAAAATGCAGCACCACATAGGTTTGCTCCGCAAACAATGCCGCAAGCTCTTTCGCCCGCGCCTCGGTTTGCACCATTTCGCTGCAGCACTCACCCACCACGGCGGCAGACGCAGGCGCGGAATCGTCCTCCTCAAACGCCGCCGAGCGCAGGTTATATTTGTCGATCAGCTTCTGAAACTCCAGCTTGGTAAACAGCTCATACAGGGCTTTGCGCTTCGGCTCCTGCACCAGATTTTTCTCCGGCGAAAAATCGATCGGGGCATTTTTCCGGATCGTTGCAAGATCATAGGATAGATATGCCGTTTCCCTGCCGTTTTGCAGCTTATCAAACAGCTTACCCTTCATATTTTCCGGTGTCAGGTTTTCGTAAACGCCATCCAACGTGCCGAATTTTTTCAGAAGCTCCGATGCGGTTTTCGGCCCGACTCCGGCAACTCCCGGAATATTGTCCGAGCTATCTCCCATCAGCGCCTTCAGATCAATCAGGCGGATCGGCTCAAGCCCGTATTCTTCCCGAAAAATTTTCGGCGTATAGTTCGTCGTATTCGTTTGACCGCCCTGTGTACGAACAAGCTTTACGGTAACACATTCATCGACAAGCTGCAAGCTGTCGCGGTCACCGGTCAGAATCACACAATTCCAACCCTGTTTTTCGCATATATCCGCAACCGTACCGATTACATCGTCCGCTTCCCAGCCCTGACATTCATAGATGGGTATATTCATCGCGGAAAGAACTTCCTTCATAATGGGCATCTGCATGGCAAGCTCCTCCGGCATTGCATGCCGAGTGGCCTTATAACCCTCATATTGCAGATGACGGAAGGTCGGCCCGTGCAGGTCAAACGCAACACACAGCGCATCGGGTTTTTCCTCCGCCTGAACGCGCTGCAAAATATTCAGGAAGCCGAAGATTGCATTGGTATACAATCCGTCACGCGTCGTCAGCGGGCGCACGCCGTAAAATGCACGGTTAATGACACTATTGCCATCCAAAATCATCAGCTTCATGCGTTTCCCTCCGTTCAGATTCTCTTCCACTTTGCACCCTGCGGCGTATCGATGATCTCGATTCCCTGTGCCTTCAATTCGTCACGAATGCGGTCTGCCTCCGCCCAATTTTTTGCCTTTTTTGCTTCTGCGCGTGCGGCAACCAGCGCATCGATTTCCGGGTCGGAGCCGTATTCCTCTTTTGGCTGTGCATCGCGGTATTTTTTCGCCGCCTCAAGCAGATTCAAGCCAAGGACGGTGTCAAAATCCTTCAAGGCAGCAAGCTTGGTCGCATCATTGGTCTTTGCTTTGAGAACGTCATAAACCGCCGTAACCGCAAGCGAGGTGTTTAAGTCGGCGTTCAGCGCCGCTTCAAAACGCTGCTTCAGGGCGGCAAGAACATCGGCATCGACTTCTCCCTTGTCTTCCAGCAACGCAATCTTTGCGATCAGCTTCTGATAGGTCACTGCCGCATTATCCAGATTCTCCCATGTAAAGACAAGGTTTCTGCGATAATGGCTCTGCAGGCAGAACAGACGGTAGACCAACGGATCGTAGCCCTTTTCTTCCAAAAGAGATACCGTCAGGAATTCACCCTTGGATTTGGACATCTTGCCGTCAGAGGTGTTCAGATGATGGACATGGAACCAGTAATTGCACCATTTGTGACCGAGATAGGCCTCCGACTGGGCAATTTCATTGGTATGGTGCGGGAATGCATTGTCGATGCCGCCGCAATGGATATCCATATCCTCGCCCAGATGCTTGATGCTGATGCCGGAGCACTCAATATGCCACCCCGGATAGCCGACACCCCATGGAGAATCCCATTTGAGCGCCTGATCCTCAAACTTGGACTTGGTGAACCAGAGGACAAAATCGTTCTTGTTACGCTTGTTTTCGTCCTCCTCGACACCTTCACGAACGCCGACCTCCAAATCCTCCTCATTATGATCGTTGAATACATAGTATTTTTCCAGTTTGGAGGTGTCAAAGTAGACATTGCCGCCCGCAAGATACGCATATCCCTTATCCAGCAAGGTTTCTACCATATGGATAAATTCCGGAATGCAGTTCGTGGCAGGTTCGACAATCTCCGGTATTTTGATGTTCAGTTTTTTGCAGTCGGTAAAGAACGCATCGGTATAGTATTTTGCGATCTCCATGACCGATTTATGCTCACGTTTTGCTCCCTTGAGCATCTTATCCTCACCGGTATCGGCATCCGAAGCCAGATGACCGACATCGGTAATGTTCATCACGCGCTTGACGTTATAACCCATGTAGCGCAGACTTTTTTCCAGAACATCCTCCATAATGTAGCTGCGGAGGTTGCCGATGTGGGCATAGTGATAGACCGTCGGGCCGCAGGTGTACATTTTCAGAACGTCGGGGTGATTGGGCGTAAACAATTCCTTTTTATGGCTGAGAGAGTTATAAAGATACATGATTGTTTTCCTCCAGTTGTTTTTCCAGCGCGGCAATGCGCTCGGTCAGATAGTCTAATTCGGCACGAATCGGGTCAGGTGTATGGATCTGGTCCAGCTTTTCTCCGTTCAGGCGCACAACACGTCCCGGAACACCGACCACCGTAGAATTTGCCGGAACCTCACGCAATACGACGGAATTTGCCGCAATTCGAGCGTTATCGCCTACCTTGAACGGCCCAAGCACTTTCGCGCCGCAGCCGACCATGACGTTGTTTCCCAAGGTTGGATGACGTTTTTCTTTCTGTGCGCCGGTGCCGCCCAGCGTTACACCTTGATAAATCAGGCAATCGTCTCCGATTTCCGCAGTTGCGCCGATCACAATGCCTGTGCCGTGGTCAATCACCAGCCTTCTTCCGATCTTTGCGGCCGGATGAATCTCCACTCCGGTTCGCCGCTTAGCAAGCTGGGATATCCAGCGTGCGATCAGCTTCATATTCTTCAGGTAAAACCAATGCGCGATACGGTAATATATCTGCGCGTGTAAACCGTTATACAGCCAAAAGACCTCAAATTTGCTGCGTGCGGCAGGGTCATTGCGCTGATAGGCCTCGATTGTTTCTTTTAACCGCATTTAAGCACCTCCAAACGAAAACCGCCTCCGGAATCAACTTCCAGAGGCGGCAGTACCGCGGTTCCACTCTGATTTTTCGCTCACGGCCTTACGCGGCCAACGGGGTCTCCCCTCGCTCACGAACGCACTTCACCTGATCGATATGATGTCCGCTTTCAGCCGCCGGCGGTCAATCTCTGCCGTATCGAATACAGGTTACTCTTCTCGGTCAACGCGATATTTTATTTCTATTATATTAGCATTTCCGTTCAGACGTGTCAAGCCAAATCGCTTATTTGCGCGTTGAGAGAACATCACGGTTTTTCAGGAAATACTCCACGCCGGAATACAGCGTTGTTACGGTAATCAAAGTGATGATCACCCAACGGAGAATATCCGTAAAGCAGCCGCAGATATAGCTGTTGAGCAGGTCACCGAAGAACGTGCCGTCAAAAAACAGCATCAGACAAATTCCTGTCATTGTCACGGCAGTCTTGACCTTTCCGGACTTTCCGGCAGCGATCACGCGTCCGTTGCCCGCTGCGACCATGCGCAGGCCGCTGACTGCAAATTCACGGAACAGGACAATCATCAGCGCCCATGCCGGAAATCTGCCCCACTCGCAGAACACCGCCATTGCGGCAATCACAAGCACCTTGTCCGCAAGCGGATCAAGAAACTTTCCGAGATCGGTTACCTGATTATATTTTCTGGCAATTTTGCCATCGATCAAATCGGTCAGGCTCGCAATGGCAAATACAAACAGCGCTGCAAGCTGCATGCCGGAATTCCACGAGACCAAATACATACAAATCAGGAATACGGGAATCAATGCTAAGCGCGCCATGGTAAATTTTGTTGCAGTAGTCATGTGTTCAATCCTCCCCGATCACGCCTACGAGATCGCCGTCACAAACACCGATGATATTCACATTCACGAAACTGCCGGTATGTACGGCAGTCTTGCTCGTAAAGAGCACCCGTCCGTCAATATCGGGAGAGTCCGCATAAGTTCTGCCGAAGTAGCGATCCGTTTCCGGATCGAAGCCCTCGCATAGAACTTCCATGGTGGTGCCGATGCGGGCGTCATTGCATTCGTCCATAATTCTCGACTGGATTTCGCAGACGATCTCGGCTCGACGGGCTGCTGTTTCTTCATCGGGATGCTCCATTTTTGCAGCAGGCGTTCCCTCCTCCGGAGAAAAGGCAAACGCACCGACACGTTCCAGCTTATGAACGCGCAGCCAGTCGCAAAGCTCTTCAAATTCCGCCTCTCCCTCGCCGGGAAGGCCGGTAATCAAGCTGGTGCGGATGACAACGCCCGGAATTCTTGCGCGGAGCTTTTCAAACAGCTCGTCCAACTCCGCACGGGTGCCGCGACGATTCATCTTTTTCAGAATTTGATCATTGACATGCTGAATGGGGATATCCATATACTTAACGATTTTCGGCTCAGACGCGATCACATCGATCAGCTCATCGCTCATTTCGTCCGGATAGAGATAGTGGATACGGATCCAGTGCAGTTTTTCGATCTTGCAAAGCTGCCGCAGCAATTCCGGCAGCTTTCTCTCTCCGTAAAGGTCAATGCCGTAGCGGCTGGTATCCTGCGCGACGACGATCAGCTCTTTCACACCATCCTGAGCAAGCATCCTTGCTTCATACAGGCAATCTTCCAGTGTGCGGCTGCGGAATTTTCCGCGAAGAGACGGAATCACACAATACGAGCAGTGATTGTCACAGCCCTCCGCAACCTTCAGGAAGGCATAGTGTTCCGGCGTGGTCAGAATTCTTCCGACCTCATCCACCGGCGCATTGATGTCACCGAATTCCGAAACCGTTTTTCCCTCCAAAAGCTGCCGGACGGCGGAAACAATATAGCCATAGCTGCCGGTTCCGAGGATGCCGTCAACCTCCGGCAGCTCCTGCAATATCTCCTGCTGATAGCGTTGCGAAAGGCAGCCCGTAACCAGAATCTTGCCAATCACGCCGGCAGCTTTCAGTTCCGCCATGGCAAGAATATGGTCAATGGCTTCACTCTTTGCCGAGTCGATAAAGCCACAGGTATTGATGATAACAACATCCGCGCCCTCCACAGACGGCAGGATCTCATAGCCGGCCTCGCGCAGCAAATACATCATCTGCTCCGCGTTGACTTGATTTTTCGCACAGCCGAGGGAAATCACCCCAATTCGGTTGCCCATTAGAATTTTCCTTCTTTCATTTCGTTTCAGTACGCGTCTTCATAGAATTCTTCCTCCGGCGCGTATCGTTCCAGCGCCCGCCGGATATCATTCCATGAATGTCCACGGCGCAAGAGCGCATCGGTTGCGCGCTTACATTCCGCACGATCCGGCTTTCTTCCACGAAAGCGCCGCTGTAAAAACGCGTCGATGGCATCATCCTGCGGCGGCAGGTCGGAGAGTGCCTCCTCCCAAAGCTCTTTCGGAATCCGCTTTTCATAAAGCATCTGACGGATGCGGGACGCACCGTAACCTCTGGAAAGGCCGTTGCGCACGATCTGCTGCGCAACCTGCTTATCATCGAGAAGCTTCAGATCCTCCAGCCACATGACGGCCTGCTTTGCATCCTCTTCTTTTTCGCCCTTTTGGATCAGGCGTTTTTCCAATTCTTTTTTGGAGATCGAAGTGGCGGAAACGATCCGCACCGCCCGCTCCTTTGCGCTCGCAGCCGCATTGCTTTCCTTCAGGCTGTTCAGCGCCGCCTCGGGCAGCTCCATCCCCGAATAGATTCCGTGCTCAGCAATGACCGACGGAAAAATCAGCAAGCTGCTCCCGTTGTCAAAACGAACACGGAGCTTTCCGGAGGGAGAGCGCGTCTGCTCAATGGACTCAACCTTCATCGAAGTCCTCAGCAGAAATATCTACGGCTTTGCCTGCGGGCTTGGCAGCAGGCTTGCTCCGCTGATTTTGTATCTCCGCAAGGTGCGCACGAACCTTTGCTTCCAGTTCGTCCGCCAGTTCCGGATGGCTCTGGATGTACTGCTTGGCATTGTCCCGTCCCTGACCGATGCGTTCGTCACCGATTGAGAACCAACTGCCGCTCTTATTGACCAGCTCAAGCTCCACTGCCATATCCAGCAGTTCTCCGTATTTGGAAATGCCTTCACCGTACATAATATCAAAGATCGCTTCACGGAAAGGAGGTGCGACCTTATTTTTAACAACCTTTACACGGGTGCGGTTGCCGATCACCGCGCCGCCTTCTTTGATTGTTTCAACCTTTCGGACATCCAGACGCACGGAGGAATAGAATTTCAGCGCATTGCCGCCGGTTGTTGTTTCGGGATTTCCATACATTACGCCGATTTTCATACGAAGCTGGTTAATAAAAATAACGATACAGTTCGTCTTTGCAATGGTGCCCGCCAGCTTGCGAAGTGCCTGCGACATCAGTCTTGCCTGCAAGCCGACAAAAGCATCTCCCATCTCGCCTTCGATTTCCTGACGCGGAACCAGCGCGGCAACCGAGTCAACCACCACGACATCCAGCGCACCGGAGCGCACCAGCGCATCGGTGATCTCCAATGCCTGCTCACCGGTATCCGGCTGAGAAACCAGCATGGAGTCAATATCCACGCCGATTGCTGACGCATAAACCGGATCAAGCGCATGCTCTGCATCCACAAAAGCGACCTCGCCGCCGCGTTTCTGCGCTTCGGCAACAACGTGCAAGGCCAGCGTTGTCTTACCGGAAGATTCCGGACCGTAAATTTCTACAATTCTTCCACGCGGCAAGCCGCCGATACCCAGCGCCGCGTCCAGCGCAAGAGAGCCGGTCGGAATCGAATCCACATTCATTTCCGGACGGTCGCCAAGGCGCATCACCGATCCCTTGCCGAAATTCTTTTCAATCTGATGCAGCGCGGTGTCCAGCGCTTTTTTCTTATCTTCTGCGGGTGCGGGAGCTTCATAATTCGGTTTCTTTGATGCCATATTCAGCTATCCTCTCTTTTCTGGGCAAGCACTGCCCGAATAATATCTGCGGTATCCTTTCTGGTTTCTGTTACGGTAAAACCGCCCTGCTCCAAAAGCGTACAGACGGCATTTTCCTGCCCCATACCGAACTCAAAGCAGAGCCATCCGCCCGGATTCAGCGCCGGTCGGAAGTTTTGAATGATTGCGCGGTAGAAATCAAGACCGTCCTCGCCGCCGTCCAGCGCAAGACGCGGCTCGAAGTCGCGGACAGAGGGTTCCAGTCGTTCGATTTCCGCCGTGGGAATATAGGGTGGATTGGAAACAATCAGGTCAAAGGTGCCGAGAAAGTCCTGTGCAGGCTTTAAAACATCAATGGGCAGACACTTGACCCGAATTCCGAGCTTCTGCTCCTGTACGTTTCTTTTCGCCACCCGAAGCGCTCCCTGAGAAACGTCTCCCAACGTCACCCTCGCATCCTTCACACGCTTTGCAATCGCAAGTCCGATACAGCCGGAGCCGGTACACAGATCCAGTATGCGCGGATTCTGATTCAGAAACAGCGCTTTTTTGATGGCAAGCTCTGTTACAACATTGGTGTCATCCCGCGGAATCAGCACATCCGGCGTAACCGCAAGCGTCATGTCGTAAAAATCCCACTGCCCTAAAATATAGGGCATCGGTTCACCGCTGCAATAGCGTTTGACAAACGATTCCGCCAGCTCACATACCTCCTCAGAGGCATACAGATCACGGTCTGCGATCATCTGCTCCGCCGTTTTGCCGGAGGCTGCGCAAATCAGCTCTCTTGCAATATTCGAAGCGAACTGACCTTCTTTTTCAAGGAGTGCATGACGTGCGTCCAAGTACAAATCCGCGTATTTTTTTACCATTTATCTGCGCCCTCCTGCTCGGGGATGACCTGTGAAAGCGCCTCAATGCCAACCTCGATCATGGAGTCATCCGGTTCATTGGTCGTCAAATACTGCAGCCACATGCCGGGAGCGGAAAGTGCGCGGGTCAGCCAGTTGTCATAGCGGCCGACCAGACGGTTGAATTCGTAGCTGATACCGACGACAATCGGCAGAAGCAGCAGCTTCAAAAGCACACGGAAAAGCGCATTCACAACGCCGGAGGAAAACTCAGGCGTGATCGGCCTTAATAACACCGAGGCGACGGAGAATACCAGAATGGAAATGATAATCACCACAAATAAAAAGCTGGTGCCGCAGCGCGGATGAAGTCTCGTCTGCTCGCGGACGTTCTCGACCGTCAGGGGAAGCTTTGCCTCATAGCAGCGAATGGTTTTATGCTCCGCGCCGTGATAGGCAAAAACGCGCTTCATGTCCTTCATTCTGGAAATCAGGAACATATAACCTAAGAAAATTGCAATACGCACCAGACCTTCCAGCAGGTTCCGTACAAGCTCATTCGTAATCCAATGGCTGATAACGGAGCCGATCAGGGACGGGAGGACAATAAACAGCCCTACTGAAAAAGCAATGCCGATAACCACTGCAAGCGTTATCAATACGCTCTGTGCCTTTTCGTTTGACAGCTTTTTCTCCAGCCATGCATCCAGCTTTGACGGCTTCGCGGCTTCCGCCTCCTCGCCGGTATCGTCCGCGTAAAAATCCGCAGAATACATCAGCGCGGAAACGCCGGTCTTCATTGACGCGCAGAAGTTGAAAACACCGCGCACAAACGGGATTTTTTTCGGCGAATGCTTTTTTACCGGCTTGCGCGGCTCCAGCTTGGTGTGGATTCCGTCCTTTGCGCGCACAACGGTCGCACATTTATCGGGGCCGAGCATCATAATTCCCTCGATCAAAGCCTGGCCGCCGATCATGGTTTTAAATTTTTCGTTGTTTTCTTTCTTTGCCATGTTTTGCCTTTCTATTGCTCACCGATCGGGAGCCTGATTGTAACAAGGATGCCTCCGCCTTCCGCATTGGAGAGGGTCAACGTGCCATTGTGCATGGAAACGATCTCCTCGCAGACCGCCAATCCGATACCGCTGCCGCGTGCCTTGGAGGTTCCTTTATAAAATTTCTTTTTTACCAGAGGAAGCTCGTCCTCCGGAATACCCGGACCGAAATCCCGAATTCGGATGACAACTTCCGAATCCTCGCGGCGAATCTCCGCCGTTATTTTTCCGCCCTCTCCGCCATGCTTTGCGGCATTATCCAAAAGATTCAGGTAAACCTGACGCATACGGGGAATATCACAGGAAATTTCCGGTATATCATCGTCGTTATCCAAGTATTCCAGCGTAATATTTTCATTCTTCAGACGGTTGCCATACATAAAAACCGTATCTTCGAAATCGGAACGGATGTTTCCGGGCGCGATGTTCAGCGTAAAACGGCCGTCCTGCATACGGGTAAATTCCAGCAGCTCTTCCACCATGCCGGTCAGGCGCTTGGTCTCGCGGAGAATAATGCTCAAGCCGCGTCTGGCATCTGCCGAATCTACCGTTGCGCCGCCGGAGAGCAGCGTTTCGCTCCAGCCGCCGATTGCCGTCAGCGGTGTGCGTAGCTCATGCGAAACGGAGGAAACAAACTCCGTCTGCATTTTTTCGTTTTGGCTGATTTTGTTGGACATATCGTTGATGGTGTCCGCCAGTTCTCCGATTTCGTCGTCATACTGCCGCTTGATCTGTACGCCGTAGCTGCCGCCTGCAATGCGCTTTGCAGTTTTCGTTATTTCCGAGATCGGTTCCAGAATAGAGCGAACATAGTAAGTTCCGCTGATATAGATCACCAGCGCAAGTACAATCGCAACCGAATAGAAAACGGCACAGAACAAAATAACCTTTCGGTCTGTCTGCCGTAAGCTCATCACATAACGAAGCAGACCGACTGCTTCTCCGCTCTCGTCAAAAACAGGGGCGGAGGCTGACATAACACGCTCGTCGGCATCTTCGTCTGTTCCGCGGAAAGAGGCGACCTCCTTCGTTTCCATGGCCTGCAGAACATCCTCTGTCTTTGCATAGCGAGCCGTTGACAGCGTTTCACCGGAGGATACAATGATTCTTCCGTTCGGATCGACAAACTGCAAAGACGTTGCGTCTCTCGGCAAGCGGCTCTCGGTAAAATCCACACAAGCCTGATAGAAATCGCCCTCGTTGCGCGCCGCATAGGCTTCTATGAGCTGCTGCGCCGCATACGCCTTTGTTTCCACCGAATTCTTTGCTTCGGAATAATAGTAAATTCCAATCGTAATTGACAAAAGCGTTGCGCTCAGCAATACCAGGGCAAGCATAATGCTTACCGTGTTCTTCAACCAGCGCCCCAGCAATCCCTTTGTCTTTTTCACGATTGTCCCCTCCGATATGAGGTGCTACACACCCCACTTATAGCCAAAGCCCCAAACCGTTGTAATATACGTGGGGTTGGCAGTATTGTCCTCAATTTTAATACGCAGACGTCGGATATTGACGTCAACAATTTTCAGTTCGCCGTCGTAGTCGCGTCCCCAAACTGTCGCAAGGATATCCTCACGGGAAAGCGCTCGTCCGGGATTTTGCATAAAGAGCTGGACAATGGCGTATTCCACCTGTGTCAGCTTGATGCGGCGTCCTTCCTTTTCCAGCGTACGGTTGCGGATATTCAGCGTGAACGGCTCATGAACGATGATTTCCGGATCGGATTCCACACTGCCGCCGATTCTGCGGTAGAGCGCATCAATACGCGCCGTCAGCTCCGCAGGGGAAAACGGCTTTGTCACATAGTCATCCGCGCCGGTCATCAGGCCCGTCACCTTGTCCATTTCCTGTGTGCGAGCCGTCAGCATAATGATGCCGATGGTTTTGTTCGTCGCACGGATGTTGCGGCAAACCTCAAAGCCGTCGATATCCGGCAGCATGATATCCAAAATCGCAACACCGATATCCGGGTTGTCCTTTAAAAGCTGGAGGGCTTCTCTGCCGGTACCTGCCTCGATTGCATCGTAGCCGGCACGCTTCAGGTTAATCACCACAAAGCTGCGAATACTGACCTCATCCTCAAGAATCAATACTTTTTTCATTTTCTCATCCTCCGTTGGCGAATGAATGCCGATATTTCTTTTTCTCTGCTGTCTTTCTTGTTCTGTACGCGGATGTCTGATTACATACTGCTCCTTGATGAAAAGGACAGATCAAGGATTTTACACACGCTTGCATCGGGATTTCCGGACACGATGCGTTCTTTGGATAGAATTCCATATTTTCCAATGATATATTATAACACAGAATGTTACAAAAGTGTAGTGCCTTTGTTACAAAAAACACAAGATTTATTTCAAAACCACGCTTTTTTCTCCAAGAAGCGTTTGTAATTCCTGCAGCATATCCTCCCGAACGGAACAGCTTGTTCCGCGGCGAACGCCGCTGTCCGCAAAATAAAGGATCGCTTGCAGCTCTCCGGGGAACATTTTCAGAATCGCACGGGTCTTTTGATCCTCCACGCTTCCCTCAGACGGAATCTTCAGATAAAGCTTCTGCGGTTCGGGCTTTGCGAATTCTTCGACCGCATGAATCTCGTTGAGCACCATCTGCGGTGCCTTTTCATCACGCACGGACAGTCGGCCTTCTGCCACAATGGCAGCGTTTTCCGTCAAAAGGTTTCCGCTCTTGGCAATTACGCCGGAAAAGGCAAGCAATTCCATAGAGGATGTGTCATCCTCAAGCGTCACATACGCCATCATGGAGTTGTTTCGTGTGGTTTTCATCTTGACATTCTCAATCACGCCGGCAATTCGGACAATTTGTTCATCCCGATAAATTCCGTCCGCATCTTCAAATGATTTCATAATCCGTCCGATCGGAATCACATTTGCCGTCTTGAGCTGTTTCCGATATTCGTCCATCGGATGTCCGCTGAGATATAGGCCGATAGTTTCCTTTTCAAACTGTATCAGCTCTTTTTTGGGAAGCTCCGAACAGTTGGGAATCGGAACCCTGCTGATTCTCTCCTCCTCGCCGCCGAGCATATCAAACAACTGCATCTGCCCTGCAAGATTACGTTTTTTGCTGCTTGCCACGGAATTCATAATCGCTTCATAGCTGTAGAGCATCTGCGCTCTGTTCATGCCGAAGCCGTCCATCGCGCCGCATTTGATCAGGTTTTCTACCGCACGCTTATTCAGATCGGTATCGATCATGCGCTCGATAAAGTCCTCCAGCGAGGCAAACTTTCCGTTTGTTTCGCGTTCCGTAACCATCTGGCGCAGCAGACCGCGTCCGATGTTTTTGACCGCGCCCAAGCCGAAGCGAATTCCCTCCGGCTCCACGGTAAACTTGTCCTCGGACGCATTGATATCCGGATGCAGAAGGGAAATCCCCATCTCACGGCATTCGGCAATATATCCGACGGCTTTGGCGGTATTATCCAGTACGCTTGTCAGCAGCGCTGCCATGTATTCCTTCGGATAGTGACATTTCAGATATGCCGTGTCATAGGTAACCTTCGCATAGCATACAGCGTGCGCTTTATTGAAGGCATAGTTGGCAAAGTCAAGGATTTCCTTGTAGATTGCCTGTGCCGCCGCTTCGCTGACGCCGTTTTTTATCGCACCTGCAATGCCGCGTTCTTCATCGCCGTAGACAAACGCTTTCTGTTCCGCAATGATGACCTTTTCCTTCTTTTTGGAGATGGCGCGGCGCATATTGTCCGCCTGTCCGAGACTGTAGCCGCCCAGCTTTCGGAAAATCTCAATGACCTGTTCCTGATAGACGATACAGCCATAAGTAACGGCCAGAATCGGCTCCAATTGCGGACACAGATAGGTGATCTTTTCCGGATGCAGCTTGTTATCGATAAAACGCGGAATGGAATCCATCGGCCCCGGTCGATACAGCGCCACAATTGCCGTCAGGTCTTCAATCGACTGCGGCTTCATATTGATGCACACCCCGGTAATGCCGGCAGATTCCAACTGGAACACGCCCGCCGTGCGTCCCTCAGAAAGCATTTGAAAGCTCTCGGGGTCGTCATCGCGCACCGCCTGAAGATTGAAGTCCGGCTCCCGCTTACGAATCTGCTGCTCCGCGTCCTCAATGATCGTCAGATTTCGCAGACCGAGAAAGTCCATTTTGAGCAGACCCAGCTCCTCAATGGTCGTCATGGTGAACTGGGTGACAATCGTCTCGTCATTGCGAGCCAGCGGCACATAGTCCGATACCGGATTCTTCGTAATCACAACGCCGGCAGCATGCGTCGAGGTATTTCTCGGCATACCCTCCAGTGCGCGAGCCGTATCGACAAGCTTTCTCACTCGCTCGTCACCGTCGTACATTTCCTTTAGCTGCGGAGAAACCTTCAGCGCTTCCTCCAGCGTCATATGCAGCGTTGTGGGAATCAGCTTTGCCACTGCGTCCGTTTCCGCATAGGAGAAATTCAAAACTCTGCCAACATCGCGGATCGCCGCTCTGGCAGCCATTGTACCAAAGGTGACGATCTGTGCAACATGATCCTTGCCGTATTTGCGTGTTACATAGTCAATCACCTCTCCGCGCCGCGCCTGACAGAAGTCCGTATCAAAGTCAGGCATGCTGACACGCTCCGGATTGAGGAAGCGTTCAAAGATCAGGCTGTATTTCATCGGATCCATTTCGGTAATATGCATACAATACGCCGCGATGGAGCCTGCGCCGGAGCCTCTGCCGGGGCCGACGGGAATGCCCGTCTGTTTTGCCCAGCGGATGAAATCGGCAACGATGAGATAGTAATCCACATAGCCCATCTTCTCAACAACGCTCATTTCATATTCCAGACGGGCGCGGTATTCCTCCGGCTCGTCGGGATAGCGCTCTTTGAAGCCCTCGTTACACAGCTTTTGGAAATAGATCAGAGAATCCGAGCCGTCCGGTGCCTTGTATTCGGGCAGATGGTAGTGGTTAAATTCAAAATCCACATTACAGCGGTCAGCGATACGCTGTGTATTCTCAATCGCCTCCGGCTGATTTGGGAACAGAGAACGCATTTCGTCCTCGGATTTGATATAGAATTCCTGCGTTTCAAACCGCATACGGTTTGCATCATCCACGGTCTTTCCCATTTGAATACACATCAGGACATCCTGAATATAGCTGTCCTCCCGTGTCAGATAGTGCGCGTCATTGGTTGCAACCAGCGGAAGCTTTGTATCCTGTGCCAAGCGCAGAATGCCGCGATTGACCTCCTGCTGCTCCGGAATTCCGTGATCCTGCAATTCCAGGAAGAAATTTCCCTCGCCAAAAATTTCCGCAAGCTCCAGCGCATAGGCTTTTGCACCCTCGTAGTCCCCCATGCGCAGTCTGCGCGGAATGCCGCCTGCCAGGCACGCAGAAAGCGCAATCAAGCCCTCAGAGTGCTGTCTCAGCAATTCCAAATCGACACGGGGCTTGACATAAAAGCCCTCCAGAAATGCCTTTGAGACCAAGTAACTCAGGTTTTTATACCCGACCTCATTTTCACACAGAAGCACCAAATGCTGCGCCTCATTGTCCACGCCGTGAACCTTGTCCGCCATGGTTCGCGGCGCGACATAGACCTCACAGCCGATGATCGGCTTGATTCCGGCAGCCTTGGCAGCGCGGTAAAAGTCGATCACACCGTACATAACGCCGTGGTCGGTAATGGCAACCGCATTCTGCCCAAGCTCTGATACCCGTTTTACAAGCTGCCCGATGCGGCAGGCACCGTCGAGCAGGCTGTATTCCGTATGCACGTGCAAATGTACAAATGACATATTCCTTCTCCTTCCGGCGCGTTATTCCTCTGAAGCAAGCTGCATCAGCTTTCTCATGCGGTGATTGACTGCCGACTTGCTGATGGGCGGTTCATGCAGCTCAGCCAGCTCGCTCAGCGTCGTTTCGGGGTATTCGCAGCGCAGAGCCGCTGTCTGGCGGAGCTTTTCCGGCAGAGTCTTTAATCTGTCTTGTTTCTCCAGCAGCCGAATTGCACCGAGCTGCTCCTGTGCCGCAGCGACCGCCTTATCCACATTGGCAGAATCGCAGTTGGTCTTTCGGTTGGCATCATTGCGCCAATCCTTTTCGATTTTTGCCGACATAACTGCCATGGCGCTGACCGGCGCGCCGATGGTCGTAAGAAAATCTTCGATGGAATCGCTTTGCTTAAAGTACAAAATCGCGCTTCCCTTGCGTTCCGTTTCTTTTGCCGCAAGATTCATTTCGACGAGCAATCTTCCCGTCTCGCGGCTGACGCTCTGATGCGTTGTGGAAAGCTCCAGATGGTAGCGCTTTTCCGGATCAGTCACAGAGCCGCCTGCCAAAAACGCGCCGCGCAAAAAAGCACGTTGACAGCACTCTTTCTCAAGCAAAGCAAAATTCACATGCAATGAAACACTGGTATGTGCAGAAAAACCGCAAGTGCTGAATACGCTGCGTATTTTTTCCGGTTCGGTAATCTGATAGATCAGCTTGCCCGCGGTGTTCTGCTGCGGCAGGGAGTCAAAGCTGACACCCAGTCCTTTTCGGAACAGGCGCGGAAGCCGAATGCCGAAATCCTGATTTTCCGTGACGATTCGAATACAATCCGCTGCAAAAGTATTGGCAAACAGCAGCGTTCCCATTGCTTCTGCCAGAGCACAGCAGTTTTTTTCAACCTCGGATCGGCACAATTCACTTTTTACATTTCCCGAAAAAGACATCCTCCGCGTCCTCCTTTCTGCACTATCCTTTTTCTATATCACGGTGAAGCGCGATTGCCGTATGTCCTTCCTGCTTCAGCCTTTGCATCAGAAGCTGCGTCACCGCAACGCTGCGATGTCTGCCGCCGGTACAGCCGATGGCAATACGCAGCCGGCTGCCGCCGCGTTTTTCTTCCATAGATGCCTGCAGGCAGATCAGCTCCAGAAGCTTTTCAATATACGCCTTGCAGGCGGGGAAGCGGAGAATATACTCCTGCACAGGTTCCTCCAATCCACTCAGGCACCTGAGCTCGGGCACCCAAAACGGGTTTTCCAGACACCGCATATCCAAAACAATATCTGCCTCCGGCACGCCGTATTTGTGCCCGAAGGAAATAAGCTCAACTTTCATTTTCTTTGCCCCAAAGACGAACCTCCGGCTCAAGAAGAATACCGGAATGGTCATATACACGCTTTTGCACAAGCTTTATCAGTGTAAGAACATCATTTGCAGTCGCGCCGCCCTTGTTAATGACAAAGCCCGCGTGCTTTTCCGACACCGCAGCGCCGCCGACGGACAGTCCTTTCAGTCCTGCCTGCTCGATCAATGCAGCGGCATATCCTCCCACCGGTCGCTTAAAGGTACTGCCCGCGGAAGGAAATTCCAGCGGCTGCGACGAGCGGCGTTTTTCCGCCAGCTCAGAAATCCGCTCACGGATCTCCTGTTCCTGACCGGGGATCAGTTCAAAAACCGTTCGGATAATCATGCCGTCAAGCTTCTGAAACGCACTGCTCCGATAAGAAAACGCCTGCGCATCTCCTTCAAAAAAACGCGTTGATCCGTCAGCAAACATATATTCCGTCTTTATCGCAACATTTTTGATCTCGCCGCCATACGCACCTGCGTTCATATAAACGCCGCCGCCGACCGTTCCGGGAATGCCGTGTGCAAATTCCAGACCGGAAAGAGAATTCGTCGCGGCAAACATCGCTGTCTTTGCCATGCTCATGCCGGACATTGCGGAAATATGTGTTTCATCCATGCGTTCCAAGCCCAAAAAGGTATTCTTTGTAACAATTACCAACGCACGAAGTCCTTCGTCCGGCACCAGAACATTCGTGCCGGCACCGAGCACATAGGGTCTGATTCCCATTTCATGACTGATGCGAAAAACATCGGACAGTTCTTTCCGTCCACGCGGAAATACCATCAGCTCCGCAGGACCGCCGATACGAAAGGACGTATGCTTTGATAACGGCTCCTCCGAAAGCATTTCTTCGGGTAAAATACACTCTTTCAATCGGTTCTTCAGCTCGGAAATCAGATTCATTTTCATCCTCCAAAACAGCAAAAAACGCTTTTTGCACAGACTTTCTCATTATTATCTGTATTATAACACAGGATACCGAGCAAAACAAGAAAAAAAGAGGTCTGCATATTACAGACCTCTTGCAATATCAGAAGCTTTTTCCGGTTTGTTCTTCATAATGGCGGTTGATCTGCTCAGTGAATTCCTGCGCGGCGTTGTAGCCCATCTTCTTTTGGCGATTGTTCATCGCCGCAACCTCCAAAATCACCGCGAGATTTCTGCCCGGCTTGACCGGAATGGTAATTGCGGGAACCTTCACTCCCATCAGATCCATATACTGATCCTCCAGGCCGAGGCGGTCATAGATCTGTTCGCTGGACCATGGCACAATATTGATTACCAGGTCAATCGCTGTTTCCTTTTTGATGGCAGCCATACCAAACAGCTTTGCAACGTTGATTACGCCGATACCCCGAATTTCGATATAATTTCGGATCAGTTTCGGAGAGGAGCCCATCAGCGTATTATTGGAAATTTTATGAATCTCTACGGCATCGTCAGCGATCAGCCGATGTCCGCGTTTGAGCAGCTCCGCCGCCGCTTCACTCTTGCCGATACCGCTTTCTCCCATCA
>SAMEA3663296__coassemble_340_pt1 | contig 20860 bp, 18 predicted proteins | sample SAMEA3663296__metabat2_high_PE_018 | metagenome-assembled genome bin SAMEA3663296 (sample SAMEA3663296) | pig gut metagenome | biome: pig gut; feature: pig-associated habitat; material: faeces | place: China | collected 2013
TGCGCCTCTTCCAAAGCTTTTCTGGCTTGATTTAAACGGAAAGCGGCATCGTTCTGACGTTCCTTTGCCGAAGCGCAGTCGCCCATCACCTGCTCATAGCGTTCTTCGCTTTGACGCAGGGAATCCTCTGTTGCGGAAAGGTCGGCAGTTTTGGCAGAAAGCTCGGTGCGCAGGCGCTCCTGTTCATTGCGGATTTCCAGATAGCGCTTTGTCATGCCGTCAGCGGAATCGGCAAGCTTTTTTCCCTCCGTCTCGGCTTCCCGAAGCGTTTGACGGAGCTGATCTGCCTGCAGCGCGATTTCTTTTCCGCGGGCTTCCAAGCCGGCAATCTGTTCCCCGATTCCGCCGCTTCTGGTTTCCTGCTCTGCCAATTCAGAGCGAATGCGTTCGATATTGGAAAGGCAGTTATCCAGGTTGGTTTCAAGTACGGCAACGGCACTTTGCATGGACTGCGCCTGCGCTTCGCTCTGAGAGATATCTTCACGGATCTGATCGATCAGCATATCTCGGTTGTGAAGGTCAAAAGAAAGCGTCTCGCCCGTCACATAGAGCTGATCGAGTGCTGCGTGCTCCTGTTGCAGAATAAACGCGGCGGAGTGATAGTCTTCCTCGGCTTTTCTTGCAGTTGCGCTGAGCTTTTCCAACGTATGAAGCCAGAGCGCAACCTCAACGCCCTTTAATTCGTCACGAAAAGCAAGGTATTTTTTTGCTTTTTCCGCCTGTTCACGCAGGGGCTCCACCTGAAGCTCCAACTCGGAAATCTTATCGCCGATACGCAGAAGATTATCCTCCGTATTTGCAAGGCGGCGTTCCGTTTCTTCCTTGCGATGGCGGTATTTTGAAATACCGGCTGCTTCCTCAAAGATTTCACGGCGATCCGTGCTTTTGACGGAAAGGATCTCGTCAATACGTCCCTGACTGATATTCGAATAGCCCTCACGTCCCAAACCGGTATCCATAAACAGCTCATTGATATCGCGCAGACGGACGGACTGTTTGTTGATATAGTATTCACTTTCGCCGGAACGATAATAACGGCGCGTAATCATCAGTTCATCGGCATCATAGCGAAGAGCGCGGTCGGAATTATCCAGCACCAATGTTGCTTCCGCAAAGCCGACCTGTGCACGCTTCTCGGTGCCGCCGAAAATAACATCCTCCATTTTCTGTCCGCGAAGCGATCTGGAGTTCTGTTCTCCCATGACCCAGCGGATTGCGTCGGAAATATTCGATTTACCGCTTCCGTTCGGACCTACGATGGCTGTGATATCGTGACCAAAGCTGACAACTGTTTTGTCAGGGAAGGATTTAAAGCCCTGAATTTCAAGTTGTTTCAGATACATTAGCAAATTGCTCCTATTTTATTTACAACACTGTATTCTACCAGATATAGTGTCAAAATGCAAGCAAATTCCGCAATTTCTGCCGCAAATAACCAAAAATCCGGGCTGAAAACAGCCCGGACAAGGTTATTCGGTTAATTTCTGAATTGCTATCTTTGCCGCAGCCTGTTCAGCGCGTTTTTTGCTGGAACCGGTGCCCTGTCCGACCGGTTCGCCGTTGAGCAGCACGCGCACGGCAAACTCTTTGCAGTGGTCGGGACCGCTTTCGCCGATCAATTCATAAGTAAGGTTTTGATCGCGTTTGCGCTGTACCAGTTCTTGCAGCTCTGTCTTATAATCGTGCGTTTGGATCACATTCGTAAGATGCGGCAGAATCAGCCGCGTCACAATTCCCTTTGCTGCCTCAAAGCCGCCGTCAAGATACGCAGCGGCAATCAAGGACTCCATGACATCACAGAGAATACTTGCGCGATTGCTGCCGCCGGATTGTTTTTCGCCATGTCCGAGCAGCAGAGCGTCACCCAAATGAAGATCACGAGCTACTTTCGCAAGTGTCTGCTCACAGACCAGCTCCGCACGAATTCGTGTCAGCTCTCCCTCGTGCTTGTCCGGAAAGGTCTTATAAAGATAATCCGCCGTAACAAAGCCGAGGATCGAATCGCCTAGAAATTCCAGACGTTCGTAGCTGTACAGAGAATTCTGAAAGCGCTCATTTGCATAAGAGGAATGAGAAAGCGCCATCGTAAGCAGCTCTTGATTGCGGTAAGTATAGCCCAGCGCCGTTTCAAGCTTTTTCAGCATTCAAAGCCTCCCTTGGCAGCACCATCTGAGACACGTTCTCCTTTATATCCGCGCAGAAATTGCTTTCCACCGCATTCATTGCCTGCTTAATTGCTCCGCGGATTGCAAGCGCATCGGAGGATCCGTGCGCCTTGATGACGGGCTTGGTAATGCCGATCATAATAGAGCCGCCCACTTCTCGATAGTCCATGGATTTGCGGATATACTCTCCTTTTTTGCAAAGAAGCGCGCCGATTTTTGTTGCAAGGTTTTTATAAAACATCTGTTTCATCAAACCGGACATATAGATTGCCGTGCCTTCCATGGTTTTGAGCAGAATATTGCCGGAAAAACCATCTGCTACAATCACATCCGCAGCATCGTTAGGCACTTCACGCGCTTCGACATTGCCGATAAAGTTGATCAGTCCCTTCTCGCCCGCGCTCTGAAGAAGCTGAAATGCTTCGCGATGAAGCGGGCTGCCCTTGCAGTCTTCCACGCCGATATTCAAAAGCGCAACACGCGGTGACTCCTTATGAAGCGCTTTTTGGGCATAAAAAGAACCCATGCAGCCAAATTGCAGCAAAAACTCCGGCGTACATTCGGCATTTGCGCCCGCATCGACCAGAATCGCCCCCTTGCCGACAGGAAGCACAGGTGCAAATGCGGCGCGGCGGATTCCGCGAATTCGCTTTACGACGAGTGTTGCCGCAGAGAGAAGCGCGCCGGTATTTCCTGCGGAAATAAAGGCATCTCCGGCGCCGTCTGCAAGCATCTTCAAGCCCTGTACCATAGAGGAGCCTTTATGCTGGCGAACGACCTCTGCGGGATCTGCATGCATATCAACGATATCCTCCGCATTGGCAACCTCAACACCATCGGGCAGCGTATCATAGCCATGCGCTTTCATGCTGTCAAGGATGTCCTCGCCGCGTCCGACAAGTACGATTTCTACGCCGAATTCTTTTGCAGCCTGAAATGCACCTAAAACAATCTGTTCCGGAGCATTGTCGCCGCCCATTGCGTCGATAATGATCTTCATGCGTCCATCCCCTTCTTTTGTATCAGCGATTCAATCTGTGCAAGCGCACGGTTTGCAATCGCAAGATTTTTATTTGCTTTTCCTTTGATTCGCTGCTCCAACGGGGCAATAATTCCAAAGTTGACGTTCATCGGTTGGAAAGAAACAACCGATTCGTCGCTGATGTAATGCGCAAGCGCACCGATCGCCGTCAGATTTGTAAAATCAGGCAGCGGTTTGCCTGCAAGTCTTGCCGCCATGCAGACTGCGGCAAGGTATCCGGAAGCGCAGGATTCCACATAGCCCTCTACGCCGGTCATCTGTCCGGCAAATGCAACCATCGGATTTCTCCGGTCTGCATAGGTTGCATCCAGCAGCTTCGGTGAATTCAGAAAGGTATTGCGGTGCATCACGCCGTAACGAACAAATTCCGCATTGCGCAGCGCCGGTATCATGGAAAACACGCGCCGCTGCTCAGGGAATTTCAGATGTGTCTGAAATCCCACCATGTTATAAATATTGCCGGCCGCGTTATCCCGGCGGAGCTGAACAACGGCATATGGCTCTTTCCCTGTTTTCGGGTCACGCAGTCCAACCGGCTTCAACGGGCCGTACCGCAGCGTATCCTCGCCGCGACGCGCCATAACCTCCACCGGCATACAACCTTCGAAAACATTCTTATCCTCAAAGCCGTGTACGGGAGCTTCCTCCGCACACGCCAGTTCATGCACAAACGCCGTATACGCTTCTTTTGACATGGCGCAGTTGATATAATCCGCCGTCCCGCGATCATATCGGGAGGCAAACCACGCTTGATCCATGTCAATGGAATCCAGCGTAATGAGCGGTGCAGCGGCGTCAAAGAAATGCAGATAATCCGCCTGCCCAAAATAATCGGCAATCGCTTCACTCATGGCATCGGAGGTCAACGGTCCGGTTGCGATAATCACAGGACCTTCGGGAACGCTTTTCACCTCACCCGATACGACGGTGATATTCGGATGGTTTTTGATTTTCTCGGTTACCATGCCGGAAAATCCGTAGCGGTCGACCGCAAGACAACCGCCTGCCTCCACTCGCGTAGCGTCAGCGCAGGACAAAATCAAGCTGCCCAAACGCCGCAGTTCTTCTTTTAACAGGCCAACTGCATTTTCCAGACGATCACCGCGCAGAGAATTGGAGCAAACCAGCTCCGCAAAGTCCGCACAATGATGCGCAGGCGACATTTTTTCAGGCTTCATTTCATACAGCCGGACGCAAAAACCGCGCTCGGCAAGCTGCCACGCCGCCTCGCAACCGGCAAGTCCTGCACCGACTACTTTCACTTCTGTCATTTTTTCTTTGTTCCTTTTGGCTTTGCCGTCTTTTTCTCCGGTTCCAGCGCTTCGGCGTTTTCAACCGTTTCCGTTGTTGCCTTTGGCATTCTGCGCTTATAGCCGCGCTTGTCCTCCGGCACAAATTCCTTACATTCTTCGTTGATGCAGAAGGGCTTCATATGACCCTTGCCGGATTTTTTGAACAATGTCTGACCGCAAGTCGGGCAATCGTTTGCCGTCGGAACATCCCAAGTCATAAATCCACAGTCCGCACCGCGTTCGCAGGCATAATAGACATAGCCTTTTTTCGATTTCCGTTTCAGAATCGTACTGCCGCATTTCGGGCAGCGTCCGGGCATACGCTCTACGATCGGCTTCGTGTTTTTACATTCCGGAAAGCCCGGGCAGGCAAGAAATCTGCCGAATCTGCCGATTTTTATGACCATTTTACGGCCGCAGATCTCACATATTTCATCGCTTTCCTCATCCGGAACTTTGATGCGTTTTCCGTCCAGCGCAGCCTCCGCTGCGGTCATTTCCTCATGGAAGCCGAGGTAGAAGTCATGCAGCACCTGTTTCCATGGAAGCTTTCCGGCTTCCACCTCGTCGAGCTGGTGCTCCATATTCGCGGTGAACTCAACGTCAATCACGTCGTTAAACCGCTCCAGCATCAGGTCCGTTACGACCAGTCCAAGCGGCGTGGGCGACAGACGCTTATCCTTTTTGATTACATATTCACGATCCTGAATGGTTGCAACAATGGATGCGTAAGTCGATGGTCTGCCGACACCGCGATCCTCCATTGCCTTGACCAGAGTTGCCTCCGTATATCTTGCGGGGGGCGCGGTAAAATGCTGTTCCTTTGTTGTTTTTTCGGAATTCAGGAGTTCATCGCCGTTCAAATCAGGCAGAGCGCTGTGTTTTTCTTCGGAATCATCATCGCGGCCTTCCTCATAGACGGCCGTAAAGCCCGGAAACTTCATAACCTGATCGGACGCACGGAAGAAGTGTCCGGCACACTCCGTATCCAACTGCACGGAGTCAAAGCGCGCATCCGCCATCTGGCAGGCCAAAAATCGACTCCAAATCAGCTTATAGAGTCGATACTGTTCGCGGTTGAGGTCGCCCTTAATGGATTCCGGATCCAGGTTTACATTACTCGGACGGATTGCCTCATGCGCATCCTGCGCACCCTCTTTTTTCCGGAAACGGCGGGTGGCGGCAGGATAGTAATTTTTTCCGTAGTGCGAAATAATGTAATCCTTTGCGGCGCTCAGCGCTTCTTCCGAAAGACGCAAAGAGTCCGTACGCATATAGGTAATCAGGCCGACGGTTCCCTCACCGGTGATATCAATGCCTTCATATAGCTGCTGGGCAATGGCCATGGTACGGCGCGGCGTCATATTCAGCTTTCTGGATGCCTCCTGCTGGAGCGTTGAAGTAATAAACGGAGGTGTCGGAGCACGATGTTTCTCTGCACGCTTGATATCGGCAATGCGGAATGGTTTCCCCGCAATGTCAGAGATAATCCGATCCGTCTCTGCTTCGGTATGAAGCTCACGTTTTTTACCGTCACCATAATAATGGGCGGTAAATTTCCCTTGCTTTCCCGCACAGGAAAGCAGAACTTCAAGTGACCAATACTCCTTTGGAACAAACGCCTCGATTTCACGCTCACGCTCGACAACCAAACGAGTGGCAACAGACTGAACACGTCCTGCGGATAAGCCGCGACGCACTTTTTTCCAGAGCAGCGGGCTAAGCTGATAGCCTACAATTCGGTCCAAGATTCTCCGCGCCTGCTGCGCATCCACCAAGTTGTAATCAATATCTCTTGGCTGCTCAATGCTCTTTGTCACAACGTTTTTTGTGATCTCATTGAACGTAACACGTTTTGTCTTCTGATCCGGCAGAGAAAGCAGCTCTTTCAGATGCCACGAAATCGCTTCGCCTTCACGGTCAGGGTCGGTTGCGAGATAAACGCAATCCGCTTTCTGTGCCGCACTGCGAAGTTCGGAAATGATCGCTTCTTTTCCGGGAAGCGGACCATATTCCGGCTCAAAATCATGCTCAATATCGACACCCATCGTACTCTTCGGAAGATCGCGAAGATGTCCCATACAAGCTTCAACGCGAAACTCGGGTCCGAGATACTTTCCGATGGTTTTTGCCTTGGAAGGCGATTCTACAATCACGAGATTTGTTCCCTTTGCCATGAAGGAACCTCCGAATTCAACTAAAATTTTTGCTGGTAGTAATTTCCGGGCAGCTTTTCTACCCGCTTTTTAATCTGAAGCATTGTCAGCGCCGCCATAACACGCGATACAGGCAGACCGCACTTTGCAACGATCTGGTCACAATGAATCGGTTCTGCCTCCATGACAGACTGAACGGCTGTTTCGTCCGCAGTGTAAGCGCACGATTTCTCTTTTTCGTCACTATAATTCTTAACCGGCGGATTGTCAACGGATTTTTTGTCGTCTGATCCGATCATCGGCATCGGAGAATAAACCGGAAGCGCCATATGATATCTGGTCTGGAAAATTTTTCGTGCCGTTTCCGCAAGCCGCCCGTCGTTCAATTTATCCGGAAACAGATAGGTGTACTGCTGCAGAACGTCCCAACCGCTGTCTACCATAATCGCGCCTTCGCGCAAAAGTCGATTGCTTCCGGCGCAGGATTTTACGCCGATATTTGCCGGAATGGAAAAGACATCTCTGCCCTGCTCCAACGCAAAGTCTGCGGTAATCAGCGCTCCGCTGTGCTCCGGTGCTTCAACGACAAGGACGCCGAGTGACAGACCGCTGATAATACGGTTGCGCGGAGGAAAATTCCTAGCCTCAGGCGGTGTTCCCGGTGGAAGCTCGCTGATCATACAGCCGTGCATTTCAATGTCACGGAACAGAAAACGATTTTCCGCAGGATATACCACGTCCAAACCGCAGCCAAGCACGCAAACAACCGGCATTGCAGAATCGAGTGCGCCGCGAAGTGCCATGGTGTCAATGCCTCTGGCGCCACCGGAGACAACAATTCCGCCGCTGTTTGCAATTAACTTTGAAAACTGTTTTGCATGAAGCAGACCATACGGACTGCACCGTCTGGAACCGACAATCGCAATCGCCGCTTCTTGGTCGAACTCCGGTAGAGTACCCTTATAGTAAAGCAGCGCAGGCGGATCGGCAATATTTTTTAAACGATCCGGATAGTGCTCATCACAATAGGTCAGAAGCGAAATACGCTTTTCGTCGCACTGAACCAGAATTTTCTCCGCATCGTTCAAAGACTTATCCAGCAAGGACTCCAGCCAACGTCTTTCAAAGCCCTCCGTAGACAGATACTCCGCTTCTTTCATTTCAAAAATACGCTCTGCGGAGCCAAACAAACGCAAAAGCGCAGCGCATCCACGCGTACCGATACCTCTGCGCGTGGTCAGCCATATCCAATGCTGCAGCATTTTTCTCTCTCTTTCAAACAGCTTATTTCAGCATTTGCCACATAACGACACTCGCCGCGACAGCCGCATTCAGAGATTCGCAGCGCGGCTGCATGGGAATGATGATTTGCCTATTCGATCGGGTCAAAAGCTCCGAACAGATTCCCTGTCCTTCGCTTCCAATGACAACAAGATAGTCTTTTAAATTCAGTTTCCGAAGATCGGTCGCGTTTTCGGTCAGCGCAGTTGCTGCAATAGGGATATTCTGCTCTGCACAGACGGAAAGAATACGTTCCATCGGAAGGCTTTGCGGAATTGTCCGGAATACGGCGCCCATAGAAGCACGGACGGTTTTTTCGGAAAACGGATCTGCACAGCCGTTTGTGAGGATCACAGGGATTTCAAACGCATCCGCCGTTCGAAGAATCGTTCCGAGATTTCCCGGGTCCTGAATCCGATCCAGTAGCAGCATTTTTCGGGAAATATGCGGCGTGGTATTCTCCGGAAGCGCACAAGTAAACACAACTCCCTGCGGCGTTTTCATACTGGAAAGACGATTCATCAAAGCTTCCGGAACCTCAACGCATCGAACCGAATCGGGAAGCTGCGGAAGCATTGTTCCCTGCACAAAAACCACCGTTTTCAAATACGGATACCATTTTACGGCCTCTTCCAGAAGCTTAAAGCCGTCGGCAACAAATTCGTGCTGCTCTTCGCGATAGGCTCGGGATGATTGTAATTTTTTGATATGCCGGATCAACGGATTCTGGCTGCTTGTGATTTGTTCCATGCCGTTTTCTCCCAAGAATATTCTTCATTTATTATATAATGTATCATTTGCATACTATCATATCAAATTTCACTTGTCAATCATCCGAAAATCAGATTCTTTACTGAAATAGAAATCGGGTATCCTTTTCAGGATACCCGACCGCAGGGAGAAAAAGAGAAACAATAATGAACAATTTATGCTTTTTTACGGTTTTTCAGCATATCCATTGCAACCGCAGCAATGATGAGGAGACCGGTGATGACCTCGAGGATGTAGTCGCTGATCTCGATGCCGAACGGACGGGACTTACCGGCGTTCTCAATGACAGCCATCAGCAGCGTGCCGATGAGGGTGCCAGTGATCGCGCCGCGGCCGCCTGCCAGAGATGCACCGCCGATAACGGCAGCAGCGATGGCGTTCATGTCATAGCCTTCGCCGGTGTTCGGCATTGCGCGGAGGATACGACCGGCAAACATCATAGCGGCAACGCCGTAGATGAGGCCGGCAACGGAATAAACCAGATAGAAGGTCTTACGAACTTTAATACCGGACAGACGGGCAACCTCGATACCGGAACCGATAACAAACAGGTCACGGCCGAAAACGGTATAGCGAAGTACCAAGAATGCAATCAGCGCTACGAGGATCCAAATACACGCCAGAATCGGCAGGAATCCAAAGACATTGTAGTCGCCGATCTTTTCAAACAGCTTGATGAAGGTCTTGCCGTCCGCTTCAAAGAAGGATACGGAGTTACCGGAGCAAGCCAGCTTCAGGATGCCGCGGTAGATGGTCTGGGTGCCGAGCGTCGCGATCATTGCGGGAACATTCAGGTCAAAAATGATAACGCCGTTGATGAAGCCGCAGACGATACAGACGACAAAGTTCAAAATGATAGCAAGCCAAACAGGCTGACCCGCACGGATCATCAGTGCCATGGTCATGCAGCCGAGACCGGCAATTGCGCCGCCGGAAATGTCGATGCCGCCCGTGATGATGATAAGCGTTTGCGCAACTGCAAGGACGCCGACAATTGCACCCTGTTTTGTAAGGTTCATCAGGTTATACTGAGTTGAGAAGGTTTCAGAACCGAAGAACGCCAGCAAAAACAGCGCAATGACGACCAGACCGATGGTAAACTCAGAGCGCTTTGCCAAACGGGTGAGCGGGCTTGAGGTTTTTGTCTTAATGGTAGTAGTAGTGGTCATAGTAATCTCTCCTCTTAATCTTCAATGGACGCCATGCGAAGGACATCCTCTTCGGTGAGGGTTTTCAGTGCTTCCTTATCATACTCTGCGGTGACCTTGCCCTGCGCCATAACAATCAGGCGGTCAGACAAGCCCATAACCTCAGGCAAATAAGACGAAATCAGGATTACACCGCGTCCCTGTGCCGTTAAGGCCTCAATCAACTTAAATATCTCCTGCTTTGCGCCGACATCAATACCGACGGTCGGTTCATCAAAGATCAAAATCTCAGGATCGCGGCAAAGCAGCTTTGCGATAACGACCTTCTGCTGGTTGCCGCCGGAGAGATTGCCGACAAGCTGGGAGATGGAGGGCGTTTTCACATTCACATTTTTGGAATACTCCTGCGCACGTTTGGTCTCTTTACGCAGGTTAACAACGCCGGCCGTGCTGATCATGTCGTAAGAGCTCATGTTGATATTGGTCTTAATATCCAGCTTCAGCGCGCAGCCGTCTGCACGGCGGTCTTCGGTCAGGAAGCCGATGCCGCTGTGCAGGGCATCCGTGGGATTTTTGATATTCACCTTATCTCCACGCAGGTAAACATCGCCGGTCAGTCGCTTCTCCACGCCGGTCAGTGCGCGCATGATCTCGCTTCTGCCTGCACCGACCAGTCCGAAGAAGCCCAAAATTTCACCCTTATGCAGGCGGAAATTGATATTTTTGAAATGCTTTGTGTCGGAGAAATTCTCGACGCGAAGCAATTCCTCGCCCGGCTCAAAATGCCGGATGTTATAGATATCGGTCGCGGGTCGGCCGACCATCTTTTGAATCAATGAATCTTTTGTAACCGATTCAATGGGGAGCGTGTCAACATAGGTGCCGTCCTTGAGGATCGTAACACTGTCGCAGATCTGCATGATCTCCTCCAAGCGGTGAGAGATGTAGATAATGCTGACGCCGCGCTCCTTCAGCTCCGCGATAAAGCGGAACAGTATATCAACCTTTTCGTTTTCAAGAAGAGCCGTCGGCTCGTCAAAGATAACGATACGGATATCTTCGTTTACAGAAATTTTGCTGATCGTGACCATCGCCTGCATTGCGATGGGAAGCTCACGAATCTTTTCCAGCGGGTCTACACCCATTTCAAATTTGTCAATGATTTTTTTGCTGTCTTGCTCCATTTTTTTCCAGTCGACCATGCCCAATGCGTTTTTGGGCTGACGACCAAGGAAATAGTTCTCAGCGATGCTGAGATCGGGCGCAATATTAACATGCTGATAATTCGCAAACACGCCATGCGCCTGTGCTTCAACGGCATTGGAGTTCACAATCCACTCGCCGTTGTAATTCATACTGATCTTACCTTCATTCGGTCTCTCGACACCCATGATGCACTTGATCAGAGTTGATTTGCCGGCGCCGTTCTCTCCGACCAATGCACGGACCTCGCCCTTTTGCAAGGTGAAGCTCACATCATTCAGTGCGGTAACGCCGGGATAGAACTTGCTGACATGTTCTATTTTTAAGATGGTATCCTGCATTGCTACACCCTCATTCTCTTTTAACGGGGTCGTTGCGGTCAATCAGACCGCAACGACCGCTTTGGATTAGTTCAAACGAAAATTTCGGACAATCAATTACTTGACGTACGGAGACATCATGAACTGGATTTCATCGCTGTCGATGTTTTCAGCCGTGACGATGACGGGAGGAATATTGACCTGCTGTGCCGTCTCGGGGTTCTTGCCCTCGACGAGGGTGCGGATTGCATTCTCCATGGTCTTGTAGCCCTGGGTGAAAGCGTCCTGCACGATGATAGCGGACAGGTAGCCGTCGCGGAGAGCAGCGATTTCGATGTCGTCAGAGTCAACACCGACAGAGACAACGCCGTCCTTCATGTCAGCGTTACGCAGAGCTGCGCAAACGCCGTCGCAGGTAACGTTGTTGCCGGCATAGATGCCGATGAGGTTTGCGCCGTGTGCGGAGATGGTGCCTTCGGCGTCAGCCTGTGCGTCAGCGGAGTCGTTGCCGTTGTACTGAATGTCGGTCAGCGTCAGACCGGGAGCGTTTGCAGCAATGTAGTCTGCGAAGCCCTGCATTCTGAAGTCAAGAGCCGCATTTTCCATGTTCATCTGCATGCCGATGACGCCGGCATCCGTGCTCAGGCCTTCTACCTCCATTGCGGCAAGGAATGCCTCGCCGGCCATCTCACCGATGGTGGTATTGGAGCAGTAGTAGAACTCGTTGTAGTATTCAGCATAAGCGCCGTCGTCGCCGTTGCCGAGGCCGCAGTTGACGAAGTTCAGGACGATGCCCTGATCATGTGCTTCCTTTGCCTTGGGAACAGTCGGGTCAATGTTCAGCGTTGCGGTGATGATTGCATCGGGCTTTGCAGCAACTGCATTCTCGAATGCTTCGACATAGCCTTCAGCGTCGGCTTCCTGTGCAGGTCCCATGATAGAATAGTCGATCTTAATGCCGAGCTTTTCTTCATAGTCCTTGGTTGCCTGCTTAATGCCGGTCTCGACCTGAGACCAGAAATCAGATGCGGTGGACGGGGTGACATAGATGATCTTGTAGGTCTTTGCGCCGTCATTATTGTCGGCGGATGTGTCTGCATCGCCTGCGCAGCCTACAAACAGGACTGCCAGCATAGCGATAGCAAGAACGAGCGCGATGATCTTCTTCATTTTGAAACCTCCTATGATTTTTATAATGAATTGCGATTGCAATTTCATCCACATTTGTTTGCGTCAGATGTGCGATTACATAACGCCTTTTTGCAGAATAATGCATCCATAAGGCAACCGTTCGCTCGTGCAAACAGTCAGATATGCATTGCGTGCTTTTTCATAGAATTTGGTACGTTCGATTTCGCCGACACATTCTGCCTTGTAGCCGTTTTTTACAACAGCGGCGATTGTGTCGTCCCAGACCTTGTTTTCCTTCAGTACAACGCCGGAATCTGCGTCCGGAATCATGTACTCAATCGGATGGTCGCAGTAGTCGACATCCAACGGTACGAGCTGCAAAATCGCATCAACCATTTCCGCAGCGCTGTTTCCCTTTGCCTGGATGCTGATGCCATTGGGTGTCTTGGTGATCGGCGGATAGAAATGGTCGGCAATCACGATCAAATCGCCGTGCCCTGTATCAGCCAACGCCTTGAGCAAGTCGGAACCAATGATATCGGGAATTCCTTTTAGCATGAAAGAAACCTCCTTCCTGTTATATTAGCCGCGTTCTGCAAGAAACGCGTCTATTTCCTCTCTGGTCGGCATCGAAGGTGTCGTGCCGATTCGCTGTACGGAAATCGCCGCAAGTGCATTTGCAAAGCGAGCTGCTTCGGGAAGCGTTTTCCCTTCGGCCAGCGCAGCAAGCAAGCCGCCGTTAAAGGCATCTCCGGCACCGGTTGTATCGACCGCATTTACTTTGTAAGCCGGAACGATCAGCGATTTCCCTTCCGTATTGATATAAACGCCTCTGCTGCCAAGGGTAATCAGAACATTCTGAACACCCTTATCAAAGAAAACCTTTGCGGCACGGTCGGCACTTTCAAGATCACGCACGGGAATTCCGGTCAATTCTTCTGCCTCAACCTCATTTGGAGTAACCAGATAAGCACCGTTCAGGAATTCATCGGAAATCGGCTGATAAGGCGCGGTATTGATAATCACCTTTACGCCGTTCTCTTTCGCCAGCTTCGCAACCTTTTCATTTGCATCCTGATTCACTTCCAGCTGTAACAAAACATAGCCGGATTCCTTGATGCGGGCTTCCACGCTTGCAATATCTTCCTCCGTAATCGTGCTGCAAGCACCGGGGACAATGACGATCTCATTCTGACTTGTGTTTTCATCGACCAAGATCAGTGCAATGCCGGTAGCGACTTCATCATTATAGAAAAGGTAGTCCTTCGGCATGCCGACATCATCCATTGCCTCCAATGCGACATTGGCAAGTGAATCGCGGCCAAGCTTTGTAATCATTGCAACATCGCCGCCGGCTTTATGCGCTGCAATGCCCTGATTAAAGCCTTTGCCGCCGGCACCTTGTTTAAAAAAGCTGCCCTTGACCGTCTCTCCCGGAACCGGAAGATGCGGTGTGCGACCCATCAGGTCAACAACAAAACTTCCAAATACTGTAACTTTTTCTTTCATAAAACTACCTCCTATAACGCAAATCGTGAAAAACGTAACTTGTAAGGGCTTACAATTTTTGGACGATAAAAAGGCAACACTCGTTTTGAACGGAAGCCGTTTTCACATAGTTGCCTTTTATACCTTAGGTAGCTGCTGCATCGGAGCGCAATTCAGAACCGCGCAGGATCAATTCCGTCGGAAGACAGGTCCGGATTCCTTCTCGGCTGTCTCTGCCGGTATCAAAGCGCTGCAGCAAAAGCCGCATTGCCTGCTCGCCCATTTCAGGAACTGCACGGCTGACGACAGACACTTTATAGTTGAGCCAGCCGAGTGCATCAATATCATCAAAGCCAATCAGCGAAACATCAACACCGGCTTTCAAGCCGAGTTCGCTGAACGCACGCAGACATCCATAAGTTGTCATATTGTTCGAAGAGAAAATCGCTGTCGGCGGCTGCGGCAGAGACATCAGGGAGATTGTCTGCTCATATGCACGCTCGACCATGAAGTCCCCTTCTCGGATCAAATCAGGATTCAGGGGGATTCCATGCTCTTTCATTGCCCTTATGTATCCGGTGAAGCGCTCATGACCGGGGCGTGAATCATCCGGACCCGTAATGATTGCAATTCTTTCGTGACCTAAACGAATCAGTTCGCTGATCGCTTTATAGACACCACATTCGTCATCGGTAACAACGCGATCGAAAAAGTCACTGTCCAGCTCACGGTCAAGCAGCACAACGGGAATCCCATGGTTCTCAAACTCAAGCAGACGCTCAATCGTGATCGGGTCGGACTCGGAAACCGGAGTTACAATGATTCCGCGAAGCCGCTGCTCTCGAATGGATAGCAGCACGCGATGTTCTCTATCTCTGTTTTCATCTGTATTAAATAAAGATATTTGAAAGCCCTGCTCGTCGGCCGCTCTGGTAATTCCCTGCAGAAGCAGCGAGAAAAACGGGTTATTGATATCAGGGATCACAACGCCGACGGCGGTGGAGGTAGATGTGCTGAGAGAACGCGCATTGCCATTGGGAACGTAATTTAATCTTTGAATTGCGTCCGTAACCTTTTTTCGGCTTTTTTCGCTGACGGAACCGCTGTTATTGATGACGCGAGACACCGTTGCAATGGATACACCGGCATCTTTTGCAATCTCGTAAATGTTCGTTTCCTGTTTCATGATTCTTCAGCTCAATTCAAAAATGTAAGCGCTTTCTACTTCTTACACCCTTAGGATAAACCCATTGTTCGGCAAAGTCAATAGGTCAAATTTTTTTCGGATGACTAGACAATTTCTACAAGGACAAATTGTGTATATTAGACAAGTATCGAGCCATTTCGATTCGTTTTTATATAATCGCGCAAGAAATGCTATAAAAAAGGCAGAAAGGGCTTCCCCCTCTCTGCCGAAACTATCATGGAAAACTAATCCAGCTTATGTCCGCAGCCGGAGCAAAAGTGCGCCTGACCGGGTGTATACGATTTTCCGCAGTTCGTACAGTAAGCAACCGCTCCCTCTATATTGGGAGTCACCGGCTGCTGCGGCATCGGCTGGAACGGTTGCTGATAATAAGGCGTTCCATCCTCGTTGATCGCATATCCCTCATTATGACGCAACGGGGTCTTGCACTTTGGGCAATAAACAAAGCCGTCTGGATACCACGGTCTGAAATCAAGGCAGAAATCCGTATACCTGACCATTGAACGGCAGGTGCGGCATTGCTGCTGATAGTTTAATCCGCTGTGCCACAATGCTCTCTTAAAAGCCATACTCACAATCCTCCCATATTATTTTCTGTATGGCAATCTTATCACAGTCGAAATAGAATTGCAAGGCATCGGCGGAGAATGTTTCTCTCTCCAAATGGTTTTTCTTGCTTTTTCGTCAAAGAAATCGTATAGTAAGAACAAGATCGAAAACTGGAGGTACCAAATGGAAATTGTATATGGTTATATTGAAGAATATTTCAATATTATTATGCAGTACGCAATTTTGCTGGTAGAAATAATCGGTGTGGGAGTTCTGCTGTTCGCCATCGGCAAAGCGCTGGTCGGTTTGTTTAAAAAAGAGCCTCATGTCCGTCTGGCTTTAGCGGAAGGCATTGCGCTTTCGCTTGAATTTAAAATGGGCGGAGAGCTTTTGCGCACCGTCGTCGTCCGGCAATGGAGCGAGCTTTTAATTCTGGGCGCAGTTATCCTTCTTCGGGCTGCTTTGACCTTCCTGATTCACTGGGAAATCAAAAACGAAAAAAAGAGCGAAAAAGAGCAAGAAAAGGAAGCAATCAGCAAAACGACTTGATATTTTTACATAAAAGGACTGATGCAAAACGAAAAGCTTTGCATCAGTCCACTTTTTATCAATTTTCTTTATTATGGTGAAAAGCGCAGCTCCTATGAGATTCCGCTAGCCGTCTGCACAAAGCTGTTTTAAAGATATCTCGTGCAGCAAGAACTTTGCCCATTCTTTCATCTCACGGGAAATCGAATGGATTTTAAATATATCAATACAGCTTTGCACCGGCAGGGATACGGTCGTCTACCATTAAGAGATTGAGTCCCTCATGACCGTCTTCTTTGTGTACGGCAGAAATCAGCATACCCTCAGAATCAATGCCCATCATCTTTCTCGGTGGCAGGTTTACAATCGCAATCGCTGTCTTTCCCACCAGCTCTTCCGGCTCGTAATACTCGTGGATTCCGCTTAAAATGGTGCGGTTGCGGTCTGTTCCGTCGTTCAAAGTGAACTTCAGAAGCTTCTTTGACTTCGGTACCGCTTCACATTCCAGAATCTTGACAACACGGAAATCACTTTTAGAGAAAGTGTCAAAATCAACCGTATCCTGGAACAAAGGCTCGATCACGACATTAGAAAAATCGATCTTTTCTTCTGCCGCAGGAGCAGCCTCAACAGGCTTCTCTTCGACCTTCGTTTCGGGCTTATCCTTGTCTAAGGGCTTCATTGTCGGGACGTCTTCGGGCGGTTCTCCATAAATCGCCATAGCCCTCCAAAGCCCTAAACATTCCTACCAGTTACTGATTTGGATGTATTTTACTCTCCAAAGACCTCAGCAGATGCATGAAATTTTGCATTGTTCTGGCGTACACCACGGTGTATTTTGGAGTAAGTGGTGTAAGACATCTCGGAAATCCATTCCCAAAACGCGGTAATATTATATACCCATTATGTCAAAATTTAAAGATGCAGTTAAGTGCTGTGTCGCTCTTCTTGTCACCTTATCCTGTCAAAAAGCCGTTTTGCTTCTTTAACATCTTCCGTCCACTCGCTCTTGATATAGATCCTAATCCTCTGAAATCCCTTCCTAAGGCTGACCCCGTTTTAGTGTCGGATATTGCTCCACAACGATTTTTTGCTTGACCGCAAGCCGCAGAGCCCTGCGCAGCACCGGGCTTGCGATGCGCCGCAGCTTGATACCGACCTCCGTTGTAAAGTGCTCCGCATTGGCCGTTGTGCAGCGCATAAGACCGATATTTTTCATGCCTCTATTTCTCCATTCCATTCATTTTTTGCCGGGCAGCAAGCAGACCAGGCCTACTCACAAAGTGAGCGCTTGGCCAAGCGCGGCCTACCTCCGGGCGGCGGTACGGTCGTTTCAGGCCGGTTGACCTGCGTCCTTGGCTGCGGCAATCTCCGCGCGGACCTTCTGCGTGATTGCATCGACGCTGCCCTCCGGGGCGACGGGCGGACAGAAGGTGATGCGAATTTCATAGCGGCGGAAGCTGCGCCAGCGGAAAAGACGCGGCAGCGCCCTGCTGCGCGGGAACACCTCGTAAGCGCCGTCGAGGCAGACGGGAACGATGCATTTGCCGGTTCGCTTAGCCAGCAGCGCCGCTCCGGATTTAAACGCTCCGAGACGGCCGTTTGCCGTGCGGGTTCCTTCGGGATGGAGCAATAAGACCATTCCGGACTGAAGGCATGCTTCCGCACGCGCAATGGCGGGCGCGGTGTTTCCGCTTCGATCCACCGGAATTCCGCCTAATTTCTTCATGAGATTTTTAGAGATGCGATGCTCCAAATGCTCCTGCTTGGCAAGGCAGCAAAAGCGGCGGGGGTCAAGGGAATGTGCGGTCAGACAGGAGAGGATCCAGAATCCGTCGAGATGCGTTTCATGGTTTGGAGCAAGAATATAATTTTCATCCTGCGGCACATTTTCCAGACCGCGGACTTGAAAAGACCAAAGCTTATCAGAAAGGCGCATGGCCCGCCGCAGCGCGCGAAGCTCCTTTTCGGAGCGGTATTCCGGATAATCCTTTGCAGGCTGTGCATGTGCCGGTTCAGAGGCGGAGACCTCCGCACGGGTCAGCAGGGAAATCAGATCGCTTACGGTATTCAGCTCCCCCAGCCTGCCGGAAAGATCGATGTGCCAGCTTTCCTGAATCAGGACGAACAGCTCAAACAGGTTCAGGGAGTCCAGCTGCAGATCCTCACGCAGCCGCAGCGCCGGTTCCTCTACGACCGGCTGGTGAGTCACGCTGCGCAGAATATCCCAAACGGAACGGCGTCCCTGCTCCGGCTGCGCGGCAGGCGCCGCCGCGACGGCGGCCGACTGCTTGAGCGCCAGCCGCTTGATCTTGCCGATCGAGGTGCGGGGAAGATGCTCCACCACATGGAAGGCTGCGATTTGGTAGGTGGTTGGCATCATTGAAGAAATTTGACGCAGGTGCTGCAGCGTGTCCGTGAGCGCCGAGGCGTCGCCCTCAAGGAAGAGATGAAGATCGTCGCAGCCGGTTTTGGGATTTGCAACGCCGCAGCAGACTAACTCGACCGATTCGCCAAGCTGCTTTTTGTAGAGCGCTTCGATGTCAAACGGCGCGATTTTCTTGCCGTTGTGCAGGAGGATGCACTCCTTCTGCCGCGCCGTGACATGCAGAAAGCCCTTCGCGTCGATGCGGCCGAGGTCACCGGTCGCAATATAGCCGTCGGTGTCGATCGTCCGGCGGGTCAGCTCCGGCGCGCGGAAATAGCCCTTCATCCCCAGCGGGGAACGGATCAGAATCTCTCCGACGCCGTCGGCATCCGGATTTCGAAGCTTTACCGAAATGTCCTTGAATTGGTTGACGTTCCCGACGGTGTCGTCCGGATAGTTATCGCGGATCCCGGTTGCGACGGCGGGAACGCCGGTCTCCGTGGAGGAGTAAAAGTTTGCCCAGTGGTAGCCGAGCGCAAGGAAAAAGTCCGCCGTTTCCTGCTTACAGGGGGTCGCGCCGACGCCAAGCCCGGTCATGTTCGCACCGAAGGTCTGCGCGCGCACTCTGCGGAACAGAAGCGGGCCGAGATTCCAGTGCAGCCGCTTGCGGAAAAAGCGGGAAACGGAAAGCAGCGCGAGAAAGGCTCTTTGCCGTCCCTGCGCGGCGGCTTCTGCAAGGATCCTCTGGCGGATGATCTCAAACACGCGGGGCACCAGAGCAAAAAATGTGGGTTGAAAATCCAGAAAGGCCTGCGCAAGCCGGGATGTGCTGCCGCCCTCGAGCATATCCAGCTCGCAGCCCAGAAGCAGGTATTGCAGCGCGTTCGAAAAGCCTGCAATATGGTTAAACGGCAGAACAAGGAGGTACTTATCGTTTGCCGTAACACCGGTCAATTGCCGATAGATGTCCAAAGAATGCGTCACGGTTGCGTGCGGGATGCAGATGCCCTTCATTTTGTCCGTGGTGCCGGAGGAAAAAATGATGGCGATCAGCTCCTCGTCCTGATCGTTTCTGCGGCAGGCGCGTGCGCGCCTTGCGCCGACGGGCAGAAGGGGATATGCTGCCGTATCGTCCACGGCAAAGACCGGTATATCCCGCAGCGCCTCCGGCGAAACAGATGCGGCAACGCTTTCATCGAAAAAGGCTGCGCTGACGTCTGCCTCCGCCAAAAGCTTTTCGATCTCCGCAGGGGGGAGCGTGGCGTCAATCAGGACGGCGGTGCAGTGCATACAGGCCAGCGCGACGCCCGCGAGAATCGCAAAGGGAGAGCTTGGCGCGGCAATGGCAACGCGGTCGCCCGCCTGAATCCCCGTTTGGCGCAGCGCCTTCCCGATTCGTTCGGCAGCCTCGTTTAGAAAGTGATAGGTCAGGTGCGTGTGCTCTCCGCTGTCACGCAGATATACAATGGCCGTTTTTTGTGCCTGTTGGCAGAGTATGTTTTGAAATAAAGTATCAAAGTATAGCATTCTTTCGTTCATTTCCTTCAAGCGTTTCTATTTCAGCAGCAGCTCGCCGATTTGACGGAAGCTGCTCACGCGGTAAGCGTCCAGCCAATGCGCATCCCGGTTCCATGCGGCTGTGAAGCAGAGAACGTTTGCGGTGCCCTTGACGCTGCGCAGGTTTTCTGCGCTGTCGTCAACCAGCAAATCCACACCGCAATCCGCGCAGAGCCTGCGCTTGGCCTCTGCGGCATCCTTTTCCGGCGAATAGACGATCCGGTCATAGCAAAAGCCGTTTCGTTTAAGCCAGCGCGTCAGCATTCGGCGAAACAGCCAGCCGGTAAAGCCGGACTCGCTGGTATGAACCCGTGCCGTTACGATCGTGACCGTGTGCCCCTGCTGCCGCAGCGCCCGCGAAACATCCGCCGCGTCTGCCCGCAGCGGCTCCGAAATACAGTAGCGCCAAATGTATTTCCGCCAATACGCCTCCCGTTCCGAATGCGTACAACGGAAAATTGCCTCCACATCATAAGCGTCGGGGCAGACCGGCGGACGCCGGAAATACTGCGCGCCGGTTCGCTTTTGAAATCCCTCCAGATCGGTCAAAACACCGTCTACGTCAAATCCAATATTCATTGCAGAAGGCTCCTGTTCTACCGGCGGGAACGGCGGCGGACGCTGCCGGGCGGCTCCGTCCGCCGATCCGGTTTC
>SAMEA3663296__coassemble_350_pt1 | contig 20478 bp, 22 predicted proteins | sample SAMEA3663296__metabat2_high_PE_018 | metagenome-assembled genome bin SAMEA3663296 (sample SAMEA3663296) | pig gut metagenome | biome: pig gut; feature: pig-associated habitat; material: faeces | place: China | collected 2013
GAAAGATTCGTATCATACAAAACCCCGATCTGCCGTTGCCGACAGATCGGGGTTTGTGGATTCATTTGCTGTTTTCGCGGGCAAGTATATAGCGTTCAGCGGCGTGAAGCACATCAACGTCGGTGGCGAAGGTTACGAGCGGCTGCGCTTCTTCATAGGTAAACCAGCCGAGCTGACGAATTTCCCCCTCCTGCGGGTGTTCCGTGCCGCTGACAGGAACGGCAATAAAGAAAACAACGTCCTTCATGACGCCTTCTCTGGGAGAATAGCGGACGACTTCGCGGAAGGAGGTGTCGATTTGAACAATCAGTCCGGTTTCTTCACGGATTTCGCGCAACGCGGTCTGTGCCTCCGTTTCCGTGCCTTCCATATGCCCTTTCGGAAAACTCCAGTGATGTCTTCCGTGCTGGGCAAGCAGGTATTCGTGCCCCTGTTTTGTCTGCCGCCAAATCACCGCGCCGCAAGAGATTTCATATTCCATACTACGGTCTCCTTTTAGGTGGATCGGTGCTCCAGATAAATCAGCAGCACGGCAATGTCCGCAGGGCTGACACCGGAGATTCTGCTTGCCTGACCGATGGAATGCGGACGAATCTCCGACAGCTTCTGACGTGCTTCCAGACGCAGACCGCCGATGGAATCATAATCCGTATCCGGCGGCAGAAGACGGGCTTCCTCTTTCGCAAATTCCTCGATCTGCTTTTCCTGACGACGCAGATAGCCTTCATATTTGATGCGGATTTCCACCTGCTGCGTGACATCGTCGGGAAGCTCCGGACGGGAGCGGTCAAATTCTTTAAGGCAGGCATAGTCCAGCTCCGGACGGCGCAGCAGATCGCTGAATCTTGCTGCGCTGACTACGGCTGACGAGCCGCGCTGCTGAAGAAATGCGTTCAGTTCGGGCGTTGCAGGCGTGCCGCTGGATTCCAGCCTGCGGATCTCACGCGCAACGGCCGCATATTTTTCCTGAACACTTTGAAGCTGTTCGTCGGAGATCAGACCGATTTTATGTCCGATTTCCGTCAGACGCTCATCAGCGTTGTCCTGCCGGTGCAGCAGACGGTATTCGCTTCTCGAAGTCATAATGCGGTACGGCTCTTCCGTGCCCTTTGTGACCAGATCATCGATCAGTGTTCCGATATAGCCGTCGGAACGCTTGAGGATCATCGGTTCTTTTCCGAGAAGCTTCAGCGCGGCATTGACACCTGCCACAAAGCCCTGTACTGCGGCCTCCTCATAGCCCGAAGAACCGTTGAACTGCCCCGCGCCGTAAAGTCCGGGCACTTTTTTACATTCCAGTGTGGCATACAGCTCCGTCGGATCAACGCAGTCATATTCGATGGCGTAGGCAGGACGGAGCATTTCCGCATGCTCCAGACCGGCTACGGTGTGCAGCATGGCAAGCTGTACATCCTCCGGAAGCGACGAGGAAAAGCCCTGTAGATACATTTCGTCGGTATTCAGGCCGCAGGGCTCCAAAAAAAGCTGATGGCGCGGCTTGTCGGCAAAGCGGACGACCTTTGTTTCAATGCTGGGGCAATAGCGCGGCCCGATACCGGTGATCGAACCGTCATAAATGGGACTGCGATCCAGATTTTCGCGGATGATCTCATGGGTGCGTTCATTGGTATAGGTCAGATAGCACACTGCGCGATTTTCCGGAACCGTTTTTGTGGAAAAGGAGAACGGTTCGGGGCTGTCGTCACCCGGCTGCACCTCCATTTTGGAAAAATCGACGCTTCGTGCATTGATGCGGGGCGGAGTGCCGGTCTTAAAGCGGCGCAGCTTCAGTCCCAGCTTTTTCAGACTGCCGGTCAGCTCTAATGCAGCGCGCATTCCGTCCGGTCCGGATGGAATCGAGCATTCTCCGGTGATCACGCGGCTGTCCAGATAGGTGCCCGCAGCGATGATGCAGGCGCGGACGTGGTAGACGGCACCCAACTGCGTGACGACACCGGAAATTTTTCCGTCCTGCGTCAAAAGCTCGGTGACGGTCGCCTGCTTGAGCTCCAGATTCGGTTCCCGCTCAAGAATGTGCTTCATATGTTCCTGATAGCGGCGGCGATCCGCCTGTGCGCGAAGGGAATGTACGGCGGGTCCTTTGCCGCGGTTGAGCATCCGATACTGAATGCAGCAGGCATCGGCGGCTTTTGCCATCTCTCCGCCGAGCGCATCGAGTTCACGCACCAGATGCCCCTTGCCGGTGCCACCGATGGCAGGATTGCAGGGCATATTGCCGATGGCATCCAGATTGATGGTAAAAACAACGGTGCGAAGACCGAGCCGTGCGGCAGCCAGCGCTGCTTCAATTCCGGCATGACCGGCGCCGACCACGGCAATATCAAATTCTCCTGCGAAATATCGCATATCATCAGATCCTTAGCGAGATAGTTATAAATATACTCTGTAAGCAGAGCACAGCAAAAGACGGCGCGGAGGGCGCGGCAGACGGGATGCTGCTTTACAACGGCTGTTGCTTGATCTTTGCAAACCGACGGGGATATTGTGTCGGGGTCTGCTTTATTTTTCGGATAACAACGACACGATGTACGGCCTCTCCGATTTGGTATTCGGCAATTTTTTCTGTCTTGCCGCCGAGAGTGTTAATGGCGTGTTTTGCCTCATCCAGTTCTTCACGCGCAGCAGACCCCTTCATTGCCAAAAAACAGCCGCCGACTTTCACAAACGGAAGACAAAGTTCTGCCAGAACATTCAGCCGCGCAACCGCACGGGAGGTTGCAATGTCAAATTGCTCTCTTGCTTTAAAATCCTCGGCGCGCGAGGCAATGCACTGTGCCTCTACGCCAAGTCCGTAGAGCGTCTCTTTCAGCCAAAGAATCCGTTTTTGCAAGCTGTCAAGCAATGTCAGGCGAATGCTTGGCTCACCGATTTTCAGCGGTACGCCGGGAAATCCGGCACCGCAGCCGACATCAATGACCTGCTTGTTTCTGAAATCTTCAATGTTCAGCAGGGCAAGACAGTCGGCAAAATGCAGCGACGCAACCGCCTGCGGCTGCGTGATTGCGGTCAGATTCATGACCTGATTTTTTTTCAGCAGCTCCTCTCCGAAACGGCAAAACAGCGAAAGCTGCTCGTCCGAAAGAGAAAGACCGAGCTGCTGCGACTCACGCAACAGTGTATCCTTCATTCCGATTCCTCCGTAAAAATGGCGAGACCAAAGCCGTCGTCATGGAACAAAGCGTTTTGCGGTGAGCGGAACGCTTTGCCGAATAAGTAAAAATCACCGACTGCGCTGCCGAAATTGAAGATTTGCAGGCAGAAAAACAGCCAAAACCATGCGCCTCCGAACAAAATGGTCAGAGCGCCGAGAAAAATACCGGAGAAAACAACCGGCGCAACCGCAATCAGAAGATAGTGCCTGCGGCAAAAATAGCCCTGATTTCCGGCATATTTCAGAACAAGACCCTTTCGTCCGTAATAGGAGGGCAGACCGGAAAAGCGCTGCATCAAAAAACCGTGTAGGAATTGGTGCACAGCAAGATGAATGAGCACTCCGGCAGCCAGAAACAAGAGCCAAAGACCGTAGGAGCCGAGCCCCAGTCTCAGCAGCTCCAGCAGCGGCTCAAAGCTGCGCCAAAGCCAGCCGAGAAATATCATGATGACACCGATCAGAAAGGAAACGGCGTTGAGAAGCCCGAAAAGCTTCTTATCGGTGTGTAGGTTTACATAATCTGATCCCTTGTAGCGATTCGGGAGGGTAGAGCAGGAGGTCATGACAGGCTCACTTTCCGACGCAGAAGCGTTCAAAAATTCGGTTCGTAATATCCTCGCGGACGGTGCGTCCCGTGACTTCGCCGAGCGACTGCATGGCATCTTCCACATCGGTCACAATGGCATCCGGCGTGATACCGCGGCGAAGGGCGGACTCAGCACGGGAAATAGCCTCGGCAGCATGGCTGATCGCGCCGAATTGGCGTGCGTTGGTCAGAATAGAACCGTCACAGGAATTGTTTCCCGCAAACCACTGCTCAATCGTCTGCTGAAGCTGCGAGAGGTTTTCACCGGTTCGCGCAGACAGACGGATCACGGTATCAAACGGAAGCTCGTCTGCGCTCACGCAGGCATTCAGATCGGATTTGTTGATTACGGCAAGGGCATGGGGAGCGGTTTTTGCGGCAGTGATGGCACGCTGATCTTCTTCGGTAAGCGGCTCAGAGCCGTCACAGACAAAAATTGCAAGCTCCGCTTCGCGTGCCGCGGCCTCCGAACGTTCTACGCCAAGGGCTTCAATGCGGTCGCCTGCGTTGCGGATGCCCGCCGTATCGGTCAGGCGCAGCAGGACGCTGCCCAGACGAACCGGCTCTTCTACGGTATCCCGGGTTGTACCCGCAATGTCCGTGACAATTACGCGCTCATATCCTGCCAGCGCATTGAGCAGTGAGGATTTTCCGGCATTCGGGCGGCCGAGCAGGACGGCCTTTACACCGTGCTTCAGGTGCCGTCCGCGTTCGTAGGTGGCAAGCATTTCCTGCAATGCAGCGGCGGAGGCATGCAGCGTATCGGCAAGCTCCTGCAAACCAAAGTCCTCAATGTCTTCATCCGGATAGTCCAGAACGGCATGGAAATGACTGCACAGGTTTGTTAATTCATCGTAGAGCGGATCGATTTTCCGAAGCAGAGCGCCGCCTAACTGACCGGCAGCATTTGCAGCGGCATCCGCGGTTTCGGCATCGATCAGATCGATAACGGCCTCTGCCTGCGTCAGATCCAGTTGTCCGTTTAAAAACGCACGTTTGGTAAACTCACCCGGACCTGCCTGCCGTGCGCCGGAAGAGAGAAGCGCTTCCAGTCCGGCAGCCAGCATGGCAGGAGAGCCGTGACATTGCAATTCGACGGTGTCCTCGCCCGTGTAGCTGTGCGGTGCGCGGCAATAGACCGCCATGGCCTGATCGATCGTCCGTCCCTGACGGTCGTGCAGGCTTCCGAGCATCAGCTTGCGGTTCGGTATTTCAGACAGCGGCTTGCCGCAGTCAAGTGTAAAAACTTTTCCGGCGATTTCGGCGCAGCCGGAACCGGAAAGCCGCAGAATTCCGATGGCACAGGGAGACTTTCCTGTGGCAATCGCGGCAATCACATCGCTCATGTTTTCAGGCTCCTTCCGGAATTATTCCAGATAATCCATAAAGAAATCCGCCAGCTCCTCGGCGCGGTCATCGTCGAAGGGAGATTCCATATCCGCCTGCTCCATGAGTGCAAGAATCGTATTGCCGGAGCTATTGGCGAGCAGGGTGTTATAAAGCTCCAGACCGTCACCGTCTTCGGTTTCCGCTTCAAAGATTTGCAGGGCGGCGTCATTGGAGATGCAATAGCTGATGACATAGAACGGCGCAATAAAGAAATGCTGAATGTCAATCCAGCCGGGAGCAAGAATGTCTTCCATCCCATACATCCCCATGCCGAACTCTTCGTTGCATTCGTAAAAGAGTTTGTTGATGTTTTCGGCGGTCAGCTCACTGTCGGGCAGGTCAAAAACACGCTGCTCAAATTCCGCGTAGCAGGCCTGTGAAAGGAAGGTCAGCAGAGAATCGCCGACCTTGGAAACCGTCAGCGACGTACGTTCCTGCGTGGTCAGGTCTGCCCTGTTAAGTGTCAGGTATTCCAGACCCTGAGAGAAGATCTCGGCGCAGTCAATGGAGGTGGTTCCGTTGCAGTTGACGTAGCCGTCTACAAAGTGGCCGAATTCATGTGATGCAGTCAGAAGATCGTCAATGGTTCCGGTCGGGGAGACGTACATAAACGGCATCTCATAAGAGGGAAGGTAAGTCATATAAGAACCGGGCATCTTGCTGCTGGACTGCGTCAGATCATACAGATCGTAAGCGACCATGTAATCATAGGCCGTGGCGATGCTGCCGCCGAAGATATATGCGGTATCCTTGAGCTTGGACATGACGGTATCGGCATCCATTTCGGCACTGTAGCTGCTGTAAATCGCAGAGTAGTACAGAGAAGAAAGCTCGCGTGCAATCGCGGCGGTATAGTCCGCAGCCTGTTCGGGCGTATAATCACGATCATAGGTGTAGCTATAGGCAAAATGCGCATAGGAGGGGTATTCCAGCTCCTGCGCGATCTGCTTGCGTACGCGAACAAGCTGAATATACAGATCGGCAGCCTTCGGATTGTATTTTTGGTAATATGCGCGGTAGATTTCGAGCATATCACCGTATTCCAGATTTTCGTCACTCAGAAGATCGTCTACCAGACATTCCTTGCCGTTCCATGTGATCGTCATGTCGCTTTGCAGCGCCATATACTGATTTTGAAGATCGGCCTCCTGCTGCATCAGTTCGACCACGCGATCATTGGAATAGACTTGGTTATTGTCATAGTACTCAAAGAAGCCTTCTTCAAAATAGAGCGACTCCAATTCATCGCGGATAGCACTGTCAGCCATGGCAATGTAGCATTTTTCCTGTGCCTGCTCTACCAGCGGACCTTGCTCCTCGCACCAACTGTTTTCATCGGTGTAGAAGGTGTCGTTTAAATCGAGGGTGTAACGGATATAGGCAAGCTGGCTCATGGTTGCAAAGTAGAGATAGTCCTTATAAACCGGGTCAAATGCATCTAAAACGGTTTGTGCATCGTCGCCGCGCTCAACCATTGCCTGCACGTCACCGAAAGCCTTGCACAGCGCAGATGAATCGGGACGCTCATATTTGATTTCCGAGAAGGAAACCGGTGCAAGTTCTGCATTTTCGCCGCGGTCATAGTCCTCAAAGCTTGTATGCTCCGGATAATCTTCGGGGCGCTCCACATTCGGGAGAATATCTTCTACTGAGGGTTCCGGATACGGTTCCGAGTCATTTCTGATGCTGGAGCCGAGAATTGCAAACGGAACCAGGCTCAAACCGAGACTGCAGCCTTGCAGCAGCAGACTCATTACGAGCAAAAGACAGACGAGGATGAGCATTCTTTTTTTCATCGGATTCTTCCTTTCATATTCGGTTCTCCTGCGATTTTCAGGGCAATTTGAATCAACTCCGCATGATTTTCGGGACAGCCGACGGCAACGGAGCAGCGGTCATAGTAACGAAGCGGTGTCCCGTCCAGTGCGGAAATCACACCGCCGGCCTCCTGCGCAATCAAAGTTGCGGCGGCATAGTCCCACGGACGAAGACAGGCTTCAAAGAATACGTCGGCTCTGCCGGCGGCAACATAGCAGATATCCAGCGCCGCAGAACCGCTGCGGCGGAAATCCAACACAATCGGAAGCAGCTGCGCCATGATGCGCGTTGTTGCAGGAATCGTTTCGCGGTAGTAGATGGCGCTGCCGAACATGGCAATGCTTTCCGACAGCGGCACACGGCGCATATGAATCGGCTTGCCGTTCAGAAAGGCACCCTTTCCGCGCTGCGCGGTAAACAGCTCGTCCGTATACGGCTGATAGACAGCGCCGTATTCCATTGCGCCGTTTTTCATAAAGCCGACGGAAATACAGCTATGACGGGCGTGACGGATAAAATTGGTTGTGCCGTCGATGGGATCGACGATAAAATAGGCGGATTTTCCTTCAATGTTGCAGATATCGCCTTCTTCGCCGTAGAAACCGGCTTCGGGGAAAGCCTCCAGAAGCTCCTTTGAAAGCTGTTCTTGCACCATGGAATCGTATTTGGTGACGAGATCGCAGTGGGAGGTTTTTTCCTGCACACTGTCTTCTATGTTGTGTGCCGAACGGACAAGCTCGCCGGCACGGCGTACAATCTCGTCAATCTTCTGGTACATTTTGAGATCACTCCTCGGTGAATTGTGTGAAGAGCAGCAAAAACGCAAAAGCTCCACAACATTATATTTTATCACATTTTCGCTCAAATCACAAGACCTGCAGGATGCAGCCCTTGAGGTAGTGTGAATGTTCCTCGGTCAGAGAGGCAGGATGATCGCGTGACTGCGTCAGCCGTTCCAGAAGTCGGACGGTACGGCCACTGTCAATCGCTGCGTCACGAAGCATTTTTTCAAACAGGGGCTGAGTCATAAACTGGCTGCATGAGCAGGTCAAAAGGAAGCCGCCCGGCTGGCACAAATGCATACACCGCAGATTCAGCTCCTTATAGCCGCGGTAAGCGGCCTCAAGCGCTCGCTTACTTTTGGCGAAGGCAGGCGGGTCGCAGATGACGACACCGTAACGGCGTCCCTCCTCACAGTACTGCTTCACCAGATCAAAGACATTTGCGCAGACGGTTTCCATGCGCTGCGACACACCGTTGCGCTCCGCGTTTTCGCGCACCATTTGCAGTGCGGTTTCCGAAACATCGACCGCTTCCACACGCTCCGCCCCATAAAGAGCGGCATGAATGGCGAAACCGCCGGTGTGGCAGCACAGATCCAGAACGCTTTTTCCGTCGCAATAAGGCTTCAGACGGCCGCGGTTTTCCTGCTGATCCAAGAAGTGACCGGTTTTCTGACCGTTTTCAATGTCCACAGCCATCAGCGCGTCATGCTCGCAGATGACCAGCTCTTCCGGAACGCTGCCGTAGACGCAGCCCTTTTGCTGCCGCATCCCCTCTTTTTCACGCACAGCAACATCATTGCGCTCATAAATACAGCGCGGAGAGAAAATGTCACGCAGCGCGGATACAACCTCCCACTTGTGCTTTTCCATGCCCAACGACACAATCTGGAAGGAAAGACAGTCGTCAAATTTATCTACGGTCAGACCCGGCAGACCGTCCGATTCGCCGAATACCACGCGGCAGGCATTGCGGAAGCCGAGGCTTCTGCGATTTTCCCATGCCGCACGAATGCGGCGGACAAAAAAATCGGCGTCGATGGTTTCCGTACGGTTGCGTGTCAGGATTCGCACGGTGATTCTGGAATTTCGGTTAAAAAAACCTTTTGCAAGGAAGTGCAGACGGCTGTCCAACACCTCCACGACATCGCCGTTTTCGCAGATGTCATCCGCCCAGTCGATTTCGTTATCATAGATCCACAGTCCGCCGGCTTTGAGATCCGCTTCCTCACCGCGCCGCAGACATATCTGCCCAATGGCCATAGCAGCCTCCTAAGTCTGTTTTGTAAAAGAATGATATCTTTATTTTAACATAAAATTTCCGTGTTTGCATATGAAAAATCAAATGTGTTGAAAAAGTTACGGTGCTGCGTGGCAAAAAGGAAAAAGACAGCAAATCGGAATGATCGATTTGATACTAGTTCTTCATAAAAAGCTTGAAAAGCTTTTTATAGCACCGAAGGAGCGTCAAGAACTGCATGAGACGACTTTTGTGGCTTTTGCCACAAAAGGACAACGCGAATAGCGGTGTCTTCTTAATAAAAACCAAAGTTTTTTATTAAGAATTAGTATGAAAACTTTTTTCCGTTTGTTTGGCTGACACCTGATTGAATGAGACATAATACTTATGAAACGACCGAATAAATGAAAAGGAGTTTTTTGAAAATGGACACGCTTTTGATTGTAGTCGATATGCAAAATGATTTTGTGACAGGGAAAAAGGGAACGCAAGAGGCACAGATGATTCTGCCTGCCGTCAATGAGAAAATCAGGCAGGCACAGCGCGTAATATATACCTTGGACACGCATAACCAAAAATTCCTTTCCGGGCAGGAGGGGAAAAATGATCCGAGAGAGCATTGTAAAAAAGGAACATGGGGGCACAGCTTGGCAGACGGCCTGATTTTCAAGGAAAATTCGGAAATCATTGAAAAGCACACCTACGGCTCTTTGAAGCTGGGGCAAACCGTGCGGGATCTTGTTGATATGGGCGAAATCGATGCAGTGGAGCTGATTGGCGTATGCACAGATGCCTGCGTGATTACCAACGTATTGCTCATTAAGACCTTCTGCCCGAAGCTGCCGGTGTATGTGGATCCCTCCTGCTGCGCAGGAGAAACGCCGCAGGGTCACAAGGCAGCGCTGGAAGTTCTGAAGGTCTGCCAAGTTAAAATAAAATAACGAAGTCCGGCTGACGCAATCAGCCGGATTTCGTTATTTTACACAGAACCGATACCATTCTTCCCCAGTTTGCTCAAAACCGACGGACAGAAACATTTTTTGGCTTTGCGTATTGAAACGATAAATATTCGCGGTTACCTGCTGAAACCCCTTTTCTTTCGCCAGCCGAATCATTTCAAGGATGCAGCGCCTCCCGATATGCTTATTTTGATATCCCTTGCAGATAACAATTGAGATCTCGCCGTTATCTCTCAATGTGACATCTCCGACGAGGGTTCCCCGGTACTCGATATAAAAGCAGTCGCCATGGGTGCTTAAAAATCCATACATTGCCTTTAAGCGATCCATGGAATACAGATAGTCGATATTGTCCACCTGTTTGCACACATCGTAATCCTGATACCATGCAAATGCGGTTTCATAATTCGGATAGTACGGGATCAGTGTGATCTCCGCATCAACGATTCTTGTATCCATTGCGATCATTCCCATAGATACGGAGAAGCCGTTTTCTGCGCGGCTTCTCCGCTGTTATTTTGCAAAATCGAAAGGCGTGGTCTGATAGACGAAATAGTTCAGCCAGTTGGAAAACAGCAGGTGCGCATGAGCACGCCATGTGACCATGGGAGGCTGCGTATCGTCGTCGTTCGGAAAATAGTTTTTCGGTACGGAAATGGGGAGCCCCAAGGCCTTGTCACGCTCGTATTCTCGCTTCAGCGTGTCCGGATCGTACTCCGAATGTCCGGTCAGAAAAACCTGATGACCGCCTGCCGTAAAGATCGCGTAAACGCCGGCTTCGTCGGAGACTGCCGCGATTTTCAGCTCCGGAACTTTTTCGATATCCTCCCGAAGAACGGTGGTATGTCGGGAATGCGGTACCATGAATTCGTTATCAAAGCCGCGCAGCAAAATCGGGTTTTTATACTCCACGCGGTGCGGGAAGATGCCGAACAGCTTTTCGGGCAGACGATGCTTCTGGATGCCGTAATGGTAGTACAGACCGGCCTGGGCACCCCAGCAGATATGCAGTGTGCTGTGGACGTGCGTTTTGCTCCACTCCATAATCTGGCAAAGCTCGTCCCAATACTCCACCTCTTCAAAGGGCATCAGCTCCACCGGCGCGCCGGTAATAATCATTCCGTCATATTTATGATCGCTGACCTCATCAAAGGTTTTATAAAAGGTAAACAAATGCTCCGCAGAGACATTTTTTGCCACATGGGAGCGCGTGTGCAAAAACTCCAGATGCACCTGCAGAGGCGTGTTGCCGAGCAGTCTGGCAAACTGTGTCTCGGTTTCGATCTTGGTCGGCATCAGATTGAGGATCAAAATCTCCAGCGGACGAATATCCTGTGTTGTGGCACGGTTTTCCGGCATAACGAAGATATTCTCACCTTGTAATGTGGCGGTAGCCGGAAGATCGTTTGGTATTTTAATGGGCATTTTGAAATGCTCCTTTGCGTGTTTTTTATAAATAGAGGTTCATATAATCCGCGCCGAAATAGGCATCTCCGAGCTTAAAAAACTTTTCATAGACACCGTAGCGGGTAAAGCCGAACTTGCGGTAGAGCGCCTTGGCACGTTCGTTGTCGGAGCGCACCTCCAAAGAAATGACCTCCGCGCCGGATTCCTTTGCAAAAGCGATCAGCCGTCGCATCATTTCGCTGCCGATGCCGTTTCCCCAGTAAGGCTTTCGCACGGAGATGGCAAGATTGCAGCGGTGGCGAAACCGAAGGTTTTTGTATCCCTCGATGCAGCCGTTGGCGACAATGGTCTCGCCGTCAAGGGCAAGCAGCATGACGGAGCGGCTGTCTTTGCTCAGGTTTTCCAGAAAATGCTCCTCCTGCTCCGCGCAGAAGGGAACCCCGTCCGCGCCGAAAGATAAATTGTCGCTCTCGCCACCGACGGCTTTCAGAAAGGAGAGAAGCTGCGCCGCGTCGGAGGGTCTTGCTGCGCGGTAGGTGATTTCCATCAGACTGCCTCCAGCGCCTGCGCGATGTCGGCAATCAGGTCATCGGCATTCTCCAAGCCGCAGCTCAGACGCACCAGATCGGGGGAGACACCGGCGGCTGCCAGCTCCTGATCGCTCATCTGGCGGTGGGTTGTGCCGGCCGGATGCAGACAGCAGGTGCGCGCATCGGCAACATGGGTTTCAATGGCGGCAAGCTGCAAATGCTCCATAAAGCGTGCGGCTGCTTCGCGTCCGCCCTTCACGCCAAAGGAAATCACACCGCACGAACCGTTCGGCATATATTTTTTTGCACGTTCGTAGTATTTGTCACCGGGCAGGCCGCAATAGCTGATCCACGAGACTTTCTCGTGACCTTGCAGGAATTCAGCAACCTTCTGCGCGGTTTGGCAGTGCTGACGCATCCGGACGGGCAGACTTTCCAGCCCGAGATTGGTATAAAACGCATTCTGCGGAGACTGCACGGAGCCGAAGTCGCGCATGAGCTGAGCGGTCGCCTTGGTGATGAACGCGCCCTCCTTGCCGAAGCGCTCAACGTAGACGACACCGTGATAGCTTTCGTCGGGTGTGCACAGGCCGGGGAATTTGTCGGGATACCGTGCCCAGTCAAATTTGCCGCCGTCAACAATGCATCCGCCGAGGGCGGCAGCATGACCGTCGATGTACTTTGTAGTGGAATGGGTTACGATGTCCGCGCCCCATTCAAGCGGGCGGCAGTTGACAGGCGTTGCGAAGGTGTTGTCCACAATCAGCGGAACGCCGTGCGCGTGTGCGGCCTTGGCAAATTTTTCAATATCGAGGACGGTCAGCGCGGGGTTGGCAATCGTCTCACCGAACACCGCCTTTGTATTCGGACGGAAGGCCGCGTTCAATTCTTCTTCGCTGCAATCCGGATCCACAAAGGTGAACTCAATGCCCATGCGCTTCATTGTAACGGCAAACAGATTGTAGGTGCCGCCGTAAATCGAAGTAGAACTGACAATATGGTCGCCGTTGCCTGCAATATTGAAAACGGCAAAGAAGGTAGCTGCCTGACCGGAGCCGGTCAGCATGGCGGCGGTGCCGCCTTCCAATGCCGCGATCTTTGCCGCTACCGCGTCACAGGTCGGATTGGCCAGACGGGAGTAGAAATAGCCGTTGTCCTCTAAGTCAAAGAGCTTTGCCATGGCATCGGCGGTTTCGTAGCGGAAAGTTGTGCTTTGAATAATCGGAATCTGGCGCGGCTCACCGTTTTTCGGGGCATAGCCTGCCTGAATACATAATGTTTCGGAATGAAGTTTCATAATTACACCTCTTACGGTAAAAATAAAAAGAGGACAGCTGCATATGGCAACTGCCCCTTGAAAGACAAAGCATCAGGGGGCAAAAAACGGCATAGAGACGGCGCAGCGGCTGATAAATTCTGCCGTATGCGTCATGCCGATCACACCCCTTAAAAAATCTGGTTACAATTATAGTGGAATAGCGACAGAAAGTCAACTGCCTGCGAGGGAAAATTTCAACAGTGATCTGCGAGGGAAAATTTCAACAGTGAAGATTTTGTGAAATCTTGGAAAAGACGGTTGTCAATTATGTCGGATTGTGGTAGAATGCAATATAAAGGGAAGAATTGTTTTTCACGAAAAAGGGTGAAAATATGCCAAAAAAAATGTTGCGTATCGCCTATGCAATCAATTTTATTTTACAGGCAGGATTCTGCCTGGTTTGCCCGGCCGGGCTGCTGATTTTAGGCGGATGGTACCTGAACAATCGCTGCGGATGGGGCAAATGGGTGCTGATTACGGCGATTGTGCTCGGCGTTTTGACAGGGTTTTACAGTATGATAACCTATATCCTCAAATATATCAATTACACGGATCCGACAGCTTCGGGGAAGGATGGTGAGAGTGACGGAAAAACAAAATAAAATTTCATCAACGCTCCGATCGCTGCTGCCGCTGTTTTTGATCTCGATTGCGCTTTCAGCGCTGATGGTCGGGGTTTTCGTTCTGATCGGACGATACGATCGGACGGTTTTGTTTGGCGCACTGCTCGGAACCGCGGCATCGATCATAAATTTTATCGCTATGACGATTTCGCTGCTCCATGCGGAGAAAGCGGAATCCTCGGCGAAGGCTGTTTTGAAGGTGCGCGGCATTTTTATCCTTCGGATGGCGGTTTTGGTTGTTGTGCTGGTGATTGCGCTGAAAACAAAGCTTTTTAACCCGTTTGCAACCCTGCTTCCGCTGTGCTTCTTTCGGATTGCAATGTTTCTCAACGAGCTGGTCTTTCACAAATCCAAAAAAGGGGGTGCTTAGTATATGGAAAGCGTCGGACAAGGTGTATCGATCCTTTGGCAGTTTTCCTTTTTCGGACTTTTTGATGTTACGATTACGGAAACAACGCTATCCTCTTTTCTTGTAATGCTCATTTTGATTGCTGCAAGTTTTTTTCTTGGCAGAAATCTGAAAAAACGTCCCGGACGTGTGCAGGTTTTGACGGAAAAGGGCGTTACCATGCTCTATAACATGGTAGAAAGCACGATGGGCAAGCACAACCTGAGATTTGCTCCCTATATCGGCACGTTGTTTTTATCCTCTGTGCTCGGCTCTTTGATTAGCTTAACGGGCTTTTTTAAGAGCACCACGGCCGATATCAGCACAACGCTGACTTGGGCGTTGATTACAAGCGTGCTGGTCTGGTATCACAATATCAAGAACAAAGGCTTTTTCGGCTGGCTCAAGGGCTTTACGGAGCCGATTGTGGTGATGACTCCGATGAATATTGTCAGTGAAATTGCGCAGCCGTTGTCGCTTGCGTTCCGTCACTTCGGCAATGTTGCCGGCGGCGGCGTCCTGATGACGCTGATCTATGTGGCGTTGGGAAATCTGAGCGCGGTGGTTTTGGGCTGGGTTCCCAATCAGATTATCCGCTCCATTCCCTTTTTGCAGATCGGTATTCCCGCTGTTCTGTCAATTTATTTTGATCTTTTCTCCGGCTTCATTCAGGCACTGGTCTTTTGTATGCTGACCATGGTTTACGTCGGCGGCGCGTGTCCCCCGCCGGAGGAAACGCAGAAAGCTCAGTAAGCAAACACAATTTATATATACTTTAGGAGGACTTTACAATGGATTTAGTAAAAGGTTTAATCGCTATCGGCGCAGGTCTGTGCATGGGCATCGGCGCAATCGGCCCCGGTGTCGGCGAAGGTAACGCGGTAGGCAAGGCACTGGAAGGTATGGCGCGTCAGCCCGAAATGGCAGACACCATTCGTACCAACATGATCCTCGGCTGTGCAATTACGGAGACGACCGGTATCTACTCGCTGGTTATCGCTCTGCTTCTCATCTTCGCATTCTGATTTTTTCAGAAACTTCGTAGGAAATCCAAAAGGAGGGAGAACCGGTTGTATATCTTTGGCGAATCCGGCGAGTTTATCTCGGTGGAACTTTGGACGAGTCTGTTCACTTTGGTCAATCTCCTGATTCTGTTTTTCATCATGAAAAAGCTCTTATTCAAGCCGGTCAAGGCGATGATCGATTCCCGTCAGAAGGAAATCGACGACCTCTATGCCGATGCCAATGCTTCCAAAGAGGATGCGGCGGCACTCAAGGCAAAGTATGAGCAGCGTTTGGACGAGGCAAATGCGGAAAAGGAAGCAATTTTGAAGGATGCCTACCGTAAGGCACAGCTTCGTGACGAAGAAATGCTTCGGGAGGCTCAGGCGCAGGCGGCAAAGACGCTGCAAAGAGCTGACGAACAGATCGCAATGGAAAAGAAGCGTGCTCTGAATGACATCAAGGATGAGGTTTCCGTGATGGCAGTGGATATTGCTTCCGCGGTTCTTGCGCGGGACATCAAAAAGAACGAGCATGAAAATCTGATCGACTCCTTCATTGAGAATTTGGGGGAGAGCCATGATTGATACCGCAGGCTACGGAAAAGCGCTGTTTGAGCTTGCTGCCGAGAACGGCAGCGATTGCCTCGTCCGCGAGGAGCTGGCGTTGATCCGCACGGTGCTGAAAGAAAATCGCAGCTATGTGACCCTGCTGGACACGCCCGCCGTTCCGACAGAAGAAAAACAGGCTCTTCTGCGGCAGGCATTCGGTGCGGTCGATCCGATGCTGCTGAATTTTCTGAGCCTGCTGTGTGAAAAACGCTCCTTTTATCTCTTTTTTGCTTGTGCGGATGCCTATGACGGCTTCTATGATGAGGCGCACAATCTCCTGCGCGCAACCGCGATCACTGCGGTGCCGATGCAGGCATATCAAAAGGATGCGCTGAGTAAAAAGCTGGAGAGCATTACGGATAAGACCGTAATATTGACCAACCGCATCGATGAAAACCTGATCGGCGGCATTACGCTCCGATACGGCGGTGTGCAGTTGGATGACAGCATTCGATCCAGACTGGACAAGCTGCGCCGCAGCCTGTCCGATACGATAGTATAAGGTTGGTGAAACCGTGAATCTGAAAATTGACGATATCAGCAAGATCATCAAGGATCAAATTAAAAACTACGCTTCCAAGACACAGCAGGACGAAATCGGCTATGTCATTCAGGTCGGCGACGGCATTGCCAAGGTGCACGGCTTGGAAAAATGCAAGTCCAATGAGCTTTTGCGCTTTGAAAACGACTCCTATGGCATGGCGCTGAATCTGGAAGAGAGCTGTGTCAGCGTTGTTATGCTCGGTACCGATGTCGGTATCAGCGAAGGAAGCCTCGTGAAGCGTACCGGTCAGGTCGTTTCCGTCCCCGTGGGCGAAAAGCTGATCGGCCGCGTGGTGGATGCTTTAGGACAGCCCATTGACGGCAAAGGTCCCATCGCCGCGAAAGAAATGCGCCCGATTGAGCGCAACGCGCCCGGAATTATTGAACGCAAATCCGTTTCGGTTCCGCTTCAGACCGGAATTAAGGCAATCGACTCTATGATTCCGATTGGACGCGGTCAGCGTGAGCTGATTATCGGTGACCGTCAAACCGGCAAGACCGTGATTGCTACAGATACCATTATCAACCAGAAGGGCAAAAATGTGATCTGTATTTACGTCGCAATCGGTCAAAAACGCTCAACAGTCGCTCAATTGGTGGATACATTAACTAAAAACGGCGCGATGGACTATACCATTGTTGTTTCCGCAACGGCTTCCGAACTGGCGCCGCTGCAGTATATCGCGCCTTATTCCGGCTGTACCATGGGCGAGTATTTTATGGATCAGGGCAAGGATGTGTTGATCGTTTACGATGACCTGTCCAAGCACGCGGTTGCTTATCGTGCGCTGTCTCTGCTGATCCGCCGCCCGCCCGGACGTGAGGCCTATCCAGGTGATGTTTTCTATCTCCATTCCAGACTTCTGGAACGTGCGGCTCGCGTTGCTCCGGAATACGGCGGCGGCTCTCTGACGGCTTTGCCGATCATAGAAACGCAGGCCGGTGACGTTTCTGCCTATATTCCCACCAACGTCATTTCCATTACCGACGGTCAGATCTATCTGGAATCCGAGCTGTTCCATTCCGGCGTCCGTCCGGCAATCAATCCCGGTATTTCCGTCTCCCGTGTCGGCGGCAGCGCACAGATCAAAGCAATGAAGAAGGTTGCAGGCTCTTTGAAGCTGATGTACTCACAGTACCGTGAGCTGCAATCCTTCGCACAGTTCGGCTCCGATCTGGACGCGGATACGAAATCCCGTCTGGAGCAGGGTGCTCGCATTGTGGAGATTTTAAAGCAGGATCGCAACAGTCCGGTGGATGTAGAGCTTCAGGTTTGCATCATTTATGCGGTTACGCAGAATTTGCTTGCACAAATTCCGGTAAACAAAATCCATGATTTTGAGACGGAGCTGTTTGAATATCTGACGGTGCAGCGTCCGGCGATTTTGGAGAGCATTCGCGATACCAAAGAGCTGACCAAAGCCAACGAAGAGGAACTGCGTCAGGCCATTGCCACGGTCAAAGAGCAGTTCTGCGCAAAGGAGTAAGCTATGTCCGGTGCGTCGATGAAGCAGATCAAGACGCGGATCAAAAGCGTTGAGAGTACGCGCCAGATCACAAAGGCGATGGAGCTGGTGGCAACGAGTAAGCTTCGGAAAGCCAAGCAGCGCGTTGAAAATGCCCGCCCGTATCATGAGGTGATGCTCAATGCCATCAGTTCCCTTCAGGCAGGCGTTGCGGAAAGTCCGACGGTTTTTGCCGAACAGCGCGAGGTAAAGCGTACCTGCTATGTTGTCATTGCCGGTGACCGCGGTTTGGCAGGCGGCTATAATGCAAACCTGTTTCGAATGGTTCGAAGCATGACGGAAGGAGAGACGTATTGCGTCCTTCCGATCGGGAAGAAATCCCTGGAGCATTTTCAGCGTTTGGGTGCAGATTTGGTCAGCACCTATTTTGGCGTGACTGGCGCGGTCGGCATCGGCAACTGTGTCCAGATGGCAAAGCTGCTGTGTGACGGCTTCGCGGAGGGAAAATTCGACCGTGTCGTTGTGGCATATACCAAATTCCAATCCATGCTGTCTCAGATTCCGGTCAGCGAGCAGGTGCTTCCTTTAACGCTGACAAGCGGGGGAAAGAGCAGCTATTCCGATGCCTTGATCGAAGGAAGCGCAGAGGATCTGATTGCGAAGATTGTTCCGCAATATGTATCGGGAATTCTGTTTTCCACACTTTGCGAAGCGGCGGCTTCCGAACACGGTGCGCGCCGTACGGCAATGAATGCTGCAAATAAAAACGCGGGTGAAATCATTGATACGCTTGTGCTGCACTATAACCGTGCGCGGCAGGCGGTCATTACGCAGGAAATCACCGAAATCGTATCCGGCGCGGAAGCGCTGTGATCAATCAAAGGAGAAATCCGTATGCAGGAAAAAAATATCGGTCATATTGTGCAGATCATCGGACCGGTTTTGGACATTCGTTTCCAAAACGGGAAGCTTCCGAATCTGCTCAATGCCATTGAAATCGAAAAAGAAGACGGCGGCGTGCTGGTATGCGAAGTCGCGCAGCAGTTGGGCGATGACGTTGTCCGCTGTATCGCCATGAGCTCCACCGACGGCATGGTTCGCGGTACGGAGGCAGTTGATACCGGCACGGGCATCAAGGTGCCCGTCGGCAAGGAAACATTGGGCAGAGTGTTCAATCTGCTCGGCAGGGCGATTGATAATAAGCCTCAGCCCGTTACCTGTGAAAAGTGGAGTATCCATCGGGATCCTCCTGCTTATGATGAGCAGGAGAGTACCACGGAAATTCTGGAAACCGGCATCAAGGTCGTCGATCTGATCGCCCCCTATGCAAAGGGCGGCAAAATCGGTCTGTTCGGCGGTGCGGGCGTCGGAAAAACCGTCCTCATTATGGAACTGATTAACAACGTCGCCAAGCAGCACGGCGGCATCTCCGTTTTTGCAGGTGTCGGCGAGCGTACCCGTGAGGGCAACGATCTGTATAATGAAATGCAGGAATCCGGCGTTATCAATAAGACGGCGCTGGTCTATGGTCAGATGAATGAACCGCCCGGAGCGCGTATGCGTGTTGCTTTGTCCGGCCTGACAATGGCAGAATACTTCCGCGACCGTGAGGGTCAGGACGTTCTTCTATTTATTGATAATATTTTCCGCTTTACGCAGGCAGGCTCTGAGGTTTCTGCGCTGCTGGGACGTATGCCCTCTGCCGTTGGCTACCAGCCGACGCTGGCAACCGAAATGGGCGCTTTGCAGGAGCGTATTACCTCCACGAAAAAGGGCTCCATCACGTCTGTTCAGGCGGTTTATGTTCCGGCGGACGATCTGACGGACCCGGCACCGGCGACCACCTTTGCCCATCTGGATGCAACCACTGTTCTCGACCGTGGAATTGCTTCTCTGGGTATTTATCCGGCAGTCGATCCGCTGGAATCCACCTCCCGTATTCTGACGCCCGACGTTGTCGGCGTAGAGCATTACGAGGTTGCCCGCGAAACGCAGCGTATTTTGCAGCGTTATAAGGAATTGCAGGATATCATTGCCATAATGGGTATGGATGAGCTTTCCGAGGAGGATAAGCTGACCGTCTCCCGCGCAAGAAAGATCCAGCGCTTCCTTTCCCAGCCGTTCTCCGTTGCGGAGCAGTTTACCGGCTACGAGGGCAAATATGTTCCGATCAAGGAGACCATTCGCGGCTTTAAGGAAATTCTGGAGGGAAAGCACGACGATCTTCCCGAATCTGCATTCCTGTTTGTCGGAACGATTGACGAGGCTGTGGAAAAGGCGAGAAAGGATGCTGCGCAATGAGCAGCTTCCGACTTCAAATCGTTACGCCGGACGGCAGCTTATTTGACGGTCAGGCAGAGGCGCTGCGCCTGAAAACGTCGGAAGGGTATGTCAGCATCCGTGCCAAACACGCAGACTATATTGCAGCGCTGGACATCGGCATGGTGACCGTTACAGAAAACGGTGAAAGTCGGAATGCAGCTTGCGGCGGAGGCTTTCTCAGCGTGGAAAAGGGCGAGGTGCGTTTGGTTGCTACGACCTTTGAATATGCCGACTGCATTGATGTGGAACGTGCGGAGCTTGCAAAAGAGAATGCAGAAGCACGCTTGGCCGAGGTAAAGGAAGAAAGCGATATTGCGATTGC
>SAMEA3663296__coassemble_361_pt1 | contig 20094 bp, 16 predicted proteins | sample SAMEA3663296__metabat2_high_PE_018 | metagenome-assembled genome bin SAMEA3663296 (sample SAMEA3663296) | pig gut metagenome | biome: pig gut; feature: pig-associated habitat; material: faeces | place: China | collected 2013
CACTCGTCGGCGTACACAAGTACGGTAGAGTGTGAGTTGCGCAGTAAGTCAAAATGCTTGTGCAGCAAGTCTTCTCGACAGCTTCCGTATTTGATATACTTTGCTGTTTGAACGGCTACAATTCATGCGGTGCACCAAATTTTGTTTTCTTCATTTTGACGGTTTGGACCTTTATCGACAGTTTGAGCGGCAAGGAGAAATCCTTGCCGCTGTTTGCCGTTTACAGGCTGGATTTTTTTCTCGGGATGTAAATGCCGCCGCGATCTGCCAAGACCGTTCCTTCCTCCACGGAAAGCTTGCCGCGCAGCCAAACCTGTGCGATATGGCCTGCAATTTTTGTTCCCTCATAAGGAGCATAATCCACATTTGCGACTTGATCGGCAGCGGTAATGACGCTCTCGCCGTTCGGATCATAAACAACAATGTCTGCATCTGCGCCTTCGGCAATATGACCCTTTCTGGGGAAAGCGCCATAGAGCTTTGCGGGCGCTTCGGAAAGCACTTCGACCATGCGCTCGGCAGAGATTCTGCCTTCGGCGACACCATAGGTATAGAGCAGAACGCCGCGTGTTTCAACGCCGGGCATACCGCCGGGAATTTTTGTAAAGTCGCCGCGTCCGGCATCCTTCTGCTTCAGCGTGAAGCTGCAATGGTCGGTGGAAACGGTTTGAATTTCGCCGTCAGCTAAAGCCTGCCAGAGGACTTCGTTATCGAGCTTTTTCCGCAGGGGAGGCGCACAGACATATTTTGCACCCTCAAAATCGGGCTTGCTGTAAAGAGAGTCGTCCATCAACAGGTAGTGAGGGCAGGTTTCAACATAAACCTTCTGTCCGCGAGCGCGTGCAGCTTCCACTTCACGCAGACCTGCCTCGCTGGAAAGGTGAACGATCACGACGGGAACATCCGCGAGCTTTGCCATTTTCAGCAGACGGCTGACAGCCTCTGCCTCCAGAACGGAAGGACGGCACTTCGGATGCGCATCCGGATCGGTTTCGCCATTTGCTTTCTTTTCCGCAATCAGAGCGTCGATCACACCGGCGTTCTCGCAATGGACACCGGCAATACCGCCCAATTCTCTCATTTTACGGAGCGCAAGGAACATGGCCTGGTCGCCGATCATCATTGCGGGATAGGTCATGTACATCTTAAAGGAACTGACGCCCTGCTCAAACATTTTTGGCAGCTCAGCAATAATGTCATCATTCCAGTCGTCAATGGTCATATGGAAGCCATAGTCACAGGCGGTTTTGCCGTCTGCTTTCTTATGCCACAGGTCAAGACCGTATTGCAGGCTTTCTCCCTTATTCGGGCAGGCGAAGTCAATGACCATAGTGGTGCCGCCGCGAAGGGCGCTGCGGCCGCCGGTATAAAAATCATCGGCAGTGGTCGTGTTGCAGACATCCAGGTCAAAGTGTGTATGAGCGTCAATAAAGCCGGGGAAGAGCAGCTTTCCGCTGACATCCACGATTTGTGCGTCCGGATCGCTGATATGCGGTGCAACCTTTTCAATGATTTCGCCGTTTATAAGCACGTCGGCAAGCTGTCTGCCGTCCGCGTTAATTACAGTACCGCCCTTAAGGATTTTTTTCATGGAGAAACAGCTCCTTTACATGGAATGTAATGATAAAAATATTTTATCACGCATTTCGCGAAAAGGGAATAGAGAAATTGAAAAAACTGCGTCGTTCCCGTTCGGAAACGACGCAGTAAATTGTTTGTCAGTCTTTCAGAATTCGGCAGCCGCCAAAGAAGACGTTGTAATAATGTCCGCTGGACAGTGTGCTGATGATGACACCGGTCGAGGGATTTGAGGCATGGATAAACATTCCATCGCCAAGATACAAACCAACGTGTGTAATGCTGCGGTAATTATTGCGGTCGGAATAAGCGCTGCCCATAAAGAATACCAGATCGCCCGGGAGCAGCTCGCTCATGCCAACGTGCAGACCGTCCATATACTGTTCCTGTGCGCCGCGGGAGAAGGAGTAGCCAAAGTGCTTATAGACGTAAAGGACAAAGCCGGAGCAGTCAAAGTAGTTCGGGCCATTGCCGCCGTAAACATAGGGATAACCCTCAAAGCTGCGGGCAAAGGCGCAGATATCGTCGCGAAGCTCTGCCTTTTCGTCGATCTCTTCTCCGTCCGGATGCGCCTCTTTCCAGGAAACTGTGTACTTATAGCAGCGCAAAAAGACTGCGATTGCCTCCTCGATGGAGGTGTTGTTCTTCGGGTTCAGATAATTTCCGTCACCGCGGACGGCACCGATGTAGAGCATCAAACGGGTCGGAGCCTTTGCATAATCGGAAACCAAGCTGCCGTCCTTAAAGGAGTAAAGGCTGACCGAATTGGAGTCTTTGCGCGGATACTCTAAAACAGCCATGAAATTTGCCATGATCTTGAAGAACTGTTCACGGGTCAAGGGATCGTACGGACCAAATCGACCGTCGCCGTAGCCTCCGACAATACCGAGCTCATATGCGGCGTTGACATCCGGATCGCTCGTGTCGGTAAAATGGTTCTTTCCGTTCGGCTGATACTCTGAGCCGAGGACTTTTTCATAGGCAGTTACCGCAATAGAGCACATCTGCGCACGGTTGATGGAGGTGCTCATGTTGCAATTGTTCAGACAGGCAGGAATCATGCCGTTGTCCTGCATTTCGCTGACTTCACGCACAGCCCAGGGGCTGATGCCGGTATAGCCTTCTTCACGGATTTGAATCTCTTTGTTTTCTTCGTTTATGCTGTTCATCCATGTGCACATATAGTTATAGGCGCGGAAGAACATCACGATGGCTTCTTCACAGGTGGTTGTAGCAAGCGGATTCAGTCTGCCGGAATCGCCTTGCACAACACCGATGGAAACCATAACCTGTGTCGGTTTCAACGCATAGTCGCTGACAGTGCCTGCGTCGAGGAAGGCATCCAAAGATTTCAGCTCCACGGAACTGTAATCCCAGTATGCGGAGGCCATGACGTTATATGTAATCTTGAAAAAATCCTGACGGGTCAGATTGTTGTTAGGGCGGAAGGTGCCGTCACCGTAGCCGCCGACAATGCCCTGTTCAAACGCATAGGCGATCGCGGGATCAGAGGTGTCGCTGAAGTATTTTGTGGAATCGGGGCCGACACCGGGCGTACCGAGGAACTGATTATAAACCAGCACCGCCATCTGACACATCTGTGCACGGGTAATCTTGCTGGTCATATCGACGTTTTCCAAGCTCTGCGGCAGCAGGCCGAGGGAATCCATTGCGCCGACTGCCTCCGCTGCCCAGGAACTGACATTGGAATAGGCGGATGCAGTCGGAATACAGCTTACAATGAGAACCAATGAAAGCAGAATACATAGCAGCTTACGTTTCATTTTTCAAAACCTCCATAGACAGCTCCAGCTCCACCGGACAGTGGTCAGAGCCATAAATTTCGTTGTGGATCGGCGCCGAAAGAATTTTGTCCTGCAAACGGTTGGATACAAGGAAATAATCGATGCGCCATCCGGCGTTGTTTGCACGGGCGTTATAGCGGTAGCTCCACCAGGAATAGATTCCGGTTGCGTCCGGATTGAGATATCGGAAGGTATCGGTAAATCCCGAGGCAAGAAGCTCGGAAAATTTCCCGCGTTCTTCATCGGAAAAGCCCGCATTGCCGCGGTTTGACTTCGGATTCTTCAGATCAATCTCCTGATGTGCAACATTCAAATCGCCGCAAACGATCACAGGCATTGTTTCATCCAGCTTCTTCAAATAGGAACGGAATGCGTCCTCCCATGCCATACGGTGATCGATCCGCTTCAGACCGTCCTGCGCGTTCGGCGTATAGCAAGTGGCAACATAAAAATCCGGATATTCCAGCGTTATCAGACGGCCCTCGTGATCCAAAGCCTCGACACCGACGCCGTATGTAACGTTCCGGGGAGAATGCTTTGTAAAAATTGCAGTGCCGGAATATCCTTTTTTCTCCGCAGAGTACCAGAACTGTTCATAGCCCGGCAATTCCAGTGCGACCTGCTCCGGCTGTGCCTTTGTTTCCTGTAGACAGAAAAAGTCAGCATCCATCGCAGAAAAGGTCTCTAAAAAGCCTTTTTCAAGACAAGCGCGGATACCGTTTACATTCCATGAGATCAGCTTCATGCCATTGCTCCTTTGACTTGTTTCAAATATTGTAACAAAAAATTACAAAAATTACAACCCTTTAACTTGAAAAAACGTCGAAGTGGGAAAATTTGGATCGGAAAAAATTGTGGGTGTCTTTCGACACCCACAATGCAGCGTGACGAAAAACAATTTCGTTACGCTGCATTGACTGTTGAGAAAGGTGCCAAAGACAAGCAACTCGCACTCGTCGGCGTACATAGGTACGGTAGAGTGCGAGTTGCGCAATAAGTCAAAATGCTTGCGAAGCAAGATGATTCGATAACTTTCGTATTTGATAATTCTCGCCGTCTGGAAAGCTATAATCAATGCAGTGCACGAAAAATTATTATATCATTTTGACGGTTTGGGCCTTTATCGACAGTCTGAATTGTGGGTGTCTTTCGACACCCACAATGAATTGATAAGGATTATTCTTCTTCGTCCTTCTTGGCATCCTCGATGATCTTTGCCTGATTCATCTGAGGTACTTCCTCGTAACGGACAAACTTGAGGGAATAGGAGCCGCGACCCTGCGTCATGGAACGCAGATCGATTGCATAGCTGGTCATTTCGCCGACAGGAACTTCGGCTTCAACAACCTGCCAGCCGCGATTGTTGGGATCGGGGTTCATGCCCATGACACGACCGCGGCGCTTGTTGAGGTCGCCGATAATATCGCCCATGTTGGCATCGGGAACGTAAACCTTCAGCTCGCCGATCGGCTCAAGCAGGGTGGGAGCGGCAGTGGGAAGACCTTCTTTGAAGGCAATACCGGCTGCAGTCTGGAAAGCCATATCGGAAGAGTCAACGGGGTGATAGGAGCCGAAGTACAGGGTGGCTTTCAGGAACACCACGGGATAACCTGCAAGAACGCCCTTACCGATGCAGTTACGCAGACCCTTTTCAACGGACGGAATAAAGTTCTTCGGGACGCAGCCGCCGACGGTTTCGTCGGCGAAGACCATGTCTTCGGATTCCTGCTGCGGCTCAAAGCGGATATAAACATCACCGAACTGGCCATGGCCGCCGGACTGCTTCTTGTGACGGCCGTGGATCTCAACCTTTTTCTTGATGGTCTCGCGGTATGCGATCTTTGCGGGACGAAGCTCCGCTTCAACCTTATACTTGGAAGCGAGCTTTGCAATAATCACGCTCAGGTGAATATCGCACACGCCGGCGATGATCATTTCCTTGGTTTCGGGATCGTTGCCGTAGGTGAAGGAGGCGTCTTCTTCATTCAGCTTGACCAGTCCGGAAGCGACCTTGTCTTCCTGACCCTTGGTCTTTGCATAAATTGCCATGCGGTAGCAGGGCTCAGCATAGGTCATGCCCTTCACGGTAACAACCTTGCCTGCAAGGCCGAGGGTGTCGCCGGTACGGACGGAAGCCAGCTTGGTGAAAACGCCGATATCGCCGCAGCAGACCTTACCGGTCTTGGTGTTGTCCTTGCCGCGGGGGAAGAAGGTGTTGCCGAGTTTTTCGTTGTCGCCGGTACGGGCGTTGACAACGGTCAGGGTGTCTTCGATATCACCGGAAATGACCTTGAAGTAGGAGTTCTTACCGTACTGGTCAGCCATGGTGTTAAAGACAAATGCCATCGGGCTGCCGGACGGGTCGATTGCCATTTCAGATTCGTTGCCGTCTTCATCAACAATCACAACCGGCTTGCCTTCCAAAGGAGAGGGAGCAAATTTCTTGAGATTTTCCATCAGACGGACGGTGCCCAAACCGGTAGTGGAGCAGCCGCAAAATACCGGAGTAATGGAGCGCTGCTTGATGCCGTCCTTGATGCCCTTGAGCAGTTCCTCTGCGGTGAACGGCTCTTCCATGAAGAATTTCTCCATGAGCGCCTCATCGGTCTCGGCAACCTGCTCGTTCAGTTCCATCATGTACTCTTCGATCTTTTCTTCTGCATCGGCAGGAAGCGCGATTTCCTTGCCGTCAACACCATAGGCTTTCTTTTCGATCAGATCAACAACGCCGACAGCCTCTTCACCGTTGAGAATGGGGAAGGTGAAGGGAATTGCGGAAGCGCCAAAGGTATCGCGGATGGAATCAAAGGTGCCGAAGAAGTTGGCGTGCTCTTCATCGAGCTTGGAAACGTAGAACATTGCGGGAAGATCCGCATCAGCAAGGGACTTCCAGCTCTTTTCGGTACCGACGGCAATACCGGACTTTGCAGTCAGGCAGATCATGCCGGCATCGGCAACACGCAGGGACTGAACGACTTCGGCAGCAAAGTCAAAGTAGCCGGGGTTGTCCAGAATGTTGAGCTTGGTGCCTGCAAATTCCACGGGAATGACAGAAGTTTTGATGGAATACTGTCTCTTCTTCTCTTCTTCGTCGAAGTCGGAAACAGTGGTACCGTCGGCACGCTTGCCGAGACGGGTAATTGCTTTGGTCAGGAAAAGCATGCTTTCGCACAGGGCGGACTTGCCGTCGCCGCCATGACCGAGCAGGGCAATATTGCGGATATCCTTCGCAGTGTACATAGTTTTGAAAATCTCCTTTCTGTGCAGTCGGAAAGAAACTGCGGGCGGCAAAATCGTTCGTTGCCACAATTATTTCCATTATACACGATAAAAAACAATAATGCAATTAGAAATAATGAAAATTACAAATAAAAACGGTGCCTTTCGGAAAAAATAATCTACGCTCAGAATTTCAGCAGAATATTTGAAACAAAAGCCGTAATTGCCGACCATAAAAGCTGGAAGGTGGCAACATGAAGCGGAGAAACGGCAGCCGCAGCGCTCCATACCATCAAGACAATACAGACGGATAAACCGAGCAGGCCGGCAAAAATGCTCATTGCCAGAACTGTTTGAGCGGTGCTGCGGAGCGTGCGTCCGGCAGCGACCGTGGTTGCAAAAGCGCCAAAGGTATCCTTGGCAATCAGCGCTCCCTGCGAATGCTTTTCGTTGGGATCAATCTCAGAAAGACGCAGCCGCTCCGGATAGACGGGATAGACCATCGTATCGGTGGGAAGCTCATATTTTGCCGCAATCAGCTCCGGAGAAATCAAAAAATCGCGGGTGGCGAGAACAACGGAAAAGTTCCGATTGGCAAGCACATCCTTTAAGCCGCTTCGGGTAGAGCTGTTGGACTTATACTTGATCGCAAAAATGCCGGCAAGCTCGCCGTTGATCGATACATAAACCGCCTGACGCACACGGGTGCCGGAGGGCATATGTACGCCCATGCTTTTCATAAAGTTCAGCGGGCCGACCAGCACGATATCTCCGGCAATCTCGATTCCAACGCCGCTGTTATTATAGAAACGGTGATCGGTAACAGGGTATGCACGCGTATATTGATTTTTCAGCAGAGAACGAAACAGATCGGCAAGCGGACTGCCTGCAATTTCCAAAGCGGCGAGTGCATAGGCGGTAACGCGTCCGGCATCATAAGAATTAAAGAGCTTCATTCCGTTGGAGCTGATGCCGGCAGAGGGAAAGAGATCCTCATCCCGGAGGATGATTGTGTGTTTTCTGCCGAAAACCATTGCGCTGTGCCATCCGCACAGAGCGCCGCCGAATCCGGAAAGCCGTTTTGCAAGAACCCGAAAGGGCTGGGTAAAGGCCTGCGCGCCGGAGCACGGAATCGAGCACAGCAGCATTAGCAGCCAGAGCTGCAGAAAATCGGTTGATGTTTTGACGGAGAAAAGGCACGCTAGTGCAAGGGTCAGGGGCAAAAGAACCGTTGCGTAAACACTGAGAACCTTTTGCGGTCTGTCCGTCTGGGTCAAGTTACGGATAAAGTCATCCATATCGGCACTGTCGCGGCGCAGAGAGTCGGTGTTCGGAAGAAGCTGCGGCGCGTCGAAAATACCCATCGGGCTTTCAAAGGAACAAACGGTATCAAGCGTATGAAAAAGACCGCTGCGTCCGGACAGCAAAGAGCGATATTGGAACAGAAGGATGATTGCAACTGTCTCACAATAGTTCATGCTTTCCGAGGGAAGCGTTAAGAGCGCATGGATCAGCGCGAGAATCGCGGCAAAGACGGCAACGGAATGCGTACTGATGCGCAAATGGATCAGATCAAGAACACCGCGTACCGGCACCTCGACGGCAAGCAATGCGGAAAGCAGCATGATCAGAATAGAAATCCATGGGCCGATTGGATCGACAAAGGGAAGAAAGGTAAGCCCAAACGTCTGATAAATCATATGCAGCATTCCGAAAAGCGCAAGCAAAATAAGAACGGCCAGACGGACGTGCTGTAAAAACAGACCGCTGTGGTATTTTTCCAGCAATTCCTGCGCAGAGGGCAGAGCGGCGGGAGGCTCCATACGGATCTTCGCGGCTTTTTCGGCTGCGCCGATTTTTTGCTTTTGCTTTTTCCTTGCAGGTGCAGAAGAATCCAAGGGCGGGGCTTCCGATCTGCGTGATTTTGCCGCTGCGTCGGGAATCGAGATTCTCGTGGTTTCTCCCGTGGAAAAATCGGAGGGAGTCGTGCGGATCGGTTCAAACGAGATGGTATCGTCGCTTACCGGCGTAAAACGCATGGTATCGCCGCTGAGATTGTGTTTTTTCTCCTCAACGAACGGTTCCTTCGATACGATCGTATTATTCAGTTGTTCGGGATCGTATCGTTTCATGGATGTTATCCTCTCTGGCGAACGGCTTCGTAAAGCAAAATTGCGGCAGCAGCAGATGCGTTTAGGGAAGAAATCTTCCCTTTCATGGGAATGCTGACCTTAAAATCGCAGCTTTCGGAAACAATGCGGCTCATGCCGACACCCTCGTTTCCGATGACAATGGCTGCGGCGCCCTTCAGGTCGGCATCGTACAGCGCGGTGGTACCGTTAGCTGCCGTACCGAAAACCCATACGCCGCGTTCTTTCAGCTCACGGATGGCAGCGGCGATGTTTGAAACACGCGCCACCGGCATATACTCGATTGCTCCGGCGGAGGCCTTACTGACTACGGCGGTCAGGCCGACGCTGCGACGCTTCGGAATAATCACCCCGTGTGCGCCGGCACATTCTGCCGTTCTCATAATCGCGCCGAGATTATGCGGATCGGTAAGCTCGTCACAAATCACGATCAGGGGATTCTCGCCCCGCTCCTGCGCGGATTGCAGAATATCATCGATCGTAACATATTCGTGCGCGGCAACCGAGGCAATGATGCCCTGATGTGCGTTGGTGGGGCTCATGTCATTGAGCTTGCGGCGGTCAATACGGACAACAACTGCGCCGGCATCCTTTGCCATGGCTGCAAGACGCCCCAATGCTTTATCCGTATCGCCGTCAGCAAGGAAGACCTTGTTGATCGTCCGTCCGCTGCGGATCGCTTCCGTTACGGCATTGCGGCCTTCAATCAAGCCTTCGGACAGTTCCTCCGGGCGGGAAAAATCGATATCTTTCTTCATAATATCTCCCTTGTTAGAAATCATATTATTACAAATCAATATTATAACAAAAAACCTTATGGGAAACAATATCAATTATCAATTTACAGAAAATTTACAGCACAATTCGCCACAGTAATTGCGAAAACACAAAAACTATGATATTATGATAAAAATTTTTTTGAAAATATAGATTTCTCGGCGAAAGGAGAAGAAATCCATGCCGAATCAAACGAACGGGAAAAACAATAACAACAACAATAATCGGAACAGCATTTTTAAATCACCGCTCATCATTCTTGCGGTGGTGGTGGTTCTGTTTACAATCTTCGGAAACCGACTGATGTCGATCTTCTTTGACAATGCGCAGAAAGAAGTCACCTACAGTGCCTTCCTGGATGCCGTCGATCAGAATCAGATAGAAAAAGCGGAAATCAGCGACACACAAATCTCTTATACACGCAAGGATGAGGACAAGGCTTCCGAGGGTACAACGTATTATACACAGCGGCTTGCAGGTGTTGATCTGACGGAACAGGTCAACAAGATGCAGAAAAACGGTGTAGAGTTTGACGGGGTTTCAACCGATGACAGTACGATATCGTTTATCCTGAACTGGATCGTTTTTCCGCTGCTGTTCTTCTTCGGACTGATGTTTTTCATGCGTTTCCTTGGAAAACGTATGGGCGGCGAGGGCGGCTTCGGCGGTATCGGCACCATCGGAAAGAGCAAAGCCAAGGTCTATATGGAAAAAGAAACCGGCGTTACCTTCCGCGATGTTGCCGGACAGGATGAAGCGAAAGAATCCCTGGTAGAGATCATCGATTTTCTGCACAACCCGAAGAAGTATACGGCCATCGGTGCAAAGCTCCCGAAGGGCGCACTTTTGGTCGGCTCCCCCGGTACCGGCAAGACATTGCTTGCCAAGGCGGTAGCGGGCGAAGCGCATGTGCCGTTTTTCTCCATTTCCGGCTCGGATTTTGTGGAAATGTTTGTCGGTGTCGGCGCCAGTCGTGTGCGAGATCTGTTCCAGGAAGCTTCAAAGGTAGCGCCTGCAATCATCTTTATCGATGAAATCGATGCGATCGGGCGCAGCCGCGACAGCCGCTTCGGCGGAAATGACGAACGGGAACAGACCCTCAATCAGCTCCTTGCTGAAATTGACGGCTTTGATTCTTCAAAGGGTGTTGTAATTCTGGCGGCGACCAACCGTCCGGAAATACTGGATAAGGCGCTGCTTCGTGCGGGGCGTTTTGACCGCCGCATCATTGTAGACCGTCCCAACCTGGAGGGTCGGTATCAGACGCTCCTTGTCCACTCCAAAAATATTCGCATGGCGGAGGATGTTGATCTGAAAAAAATCGCACAGGCGACTGCCGGTGCGGTTGGCGCGGATCTTGCCAATCTGGTCAACGAAGCGGCATTGCGTGCTGTCCGTCAGGGCAGACAGGCTGTCAATCAGCAGGATCTGCTGACCTCCTTTGAAGTTGTCATTGCCGGTACGGAAAAGAAGGGAACCGTTCTGACCGATATTGAAAAGCGCATTGTTGCCTATCATGAGGTCGGTCATGCGCTGGTTGCCGCGCTTCGCAAGCATTCTCAGCCCGTTTCCAAGATTACCATTGTTCCGCATACGTCCGGCGCGCTGGGATATACCATGCAAATGCCGGAGGAGGAGAAGTATCTCAACTCCAAGGAAGAATTGCTCATTGAACTGCAAACGCTTCTCGGCGGACGTGCCGCAGAGCAGATTGTATTTGGCGTACAGACGACCGGTGCGGCAAACGACATTCAGCGTGCGACCGATTTGGCAAGAAAAATGGTCACGCAGTATGGCATGAGTGACAAAATCGGTCTGATGGCGCTTGCCGCCACGCAGAATGAGTATCTGGACGGCAAATCCTATATGGACTGTGCACAGACAACGGCTTCCGATGCGGATGCCGAGATCCAAAGCCTGCTGAATCAATGCTACGGTGAGGCACGAAAGATTCTGTCTGAAAACCGCGAACTGCTCGATGAGATTTCGCTGTATCTGCTTCAGAAGGAAACCATTACCGGTGATGATCTGATGGCCTATGTCAACGCAAGCTCCAACCGCCTGCCTTCCGCAGAGAATGAGGACGAAAAATGAGCTGGGAAACGATAAAAGCATTTTTTGCGTCTCTGACACTGGAAAAGGTACTGCCTGCGCTGGTAATTCTGGTGGCAGGCATCCTGCTTGTGAAACTGCTCTTAAAGCTGCTTGATAAGCTGCTGGATCGATCAAAGCTGGACCGTACGATGTTTACGATCCTCCGTGCGACGATACGCGTTCTGCTGTTTTCGGCGGTGGTGATAATTGCCTTGGACACATTGGGCGTGGAGATCACCTCTCTGGTGGCAATCCTCAGCGTTGTGTCTTTGGCAATCTCCCTTGCGGTGCAGAATCTGCTGACCAATGTGGTGGGCGGAATGACGCTGCTGATGACACAGCCGTTTCGTGTCGGTGACTGGGTGCAGATCGGCAATGAAACGGGAACGGTTCAGGAAATCGGTATTCATTATACAAAAATCAAGACCTTTCATGGGCAGATACTCTATATTCCCAACAGCGATGCCGCTTCTTCCAGAATCTGCAATTACAGCGCAAACGGAAGCTGCCGTATTGATTTGATATTTACCGCCTCCTATCAAGACGAGGTGGATCGGGTGAAAGAGGCGATTCTTGAGGCCGCAGACGTTCCGGGAATTCTTCGGGAGCCTGCACCCAGAGTGGTGGTCAGCGAGTACGGCGACAGCGCGATCTGCTATCTTCTTCAGATTTGGGTAGAAGCGGATAAAGATAAATATGCGGAGGTCAAGTTTGCGGTCATGGAGGCTGTCAAACGCAAGTTTGAGGAAAAGAAAATCACCATTCCGTTCCCGCAGATGGACGTACATATGAAAGCCTAAACGCTGAGCCGAGTATGCAAACGCATACTCGGCTCAGACTGTCAAAAAAGTCCGTAACCGTCAAAATCAGAAAATATTTTTGGGTCTTTCTGCTGCTTGGATGATTTGCAAAGACAGAAAACTTTCCTAACTATTCAGTTGCGATAGTGCTTGCTTCGCAAGGATTTTGACTTCCATCGCAACTCGCGCCCTACCGTACCTATGTACGCCGACAGGCGCGAGTTGCTCGGCTTCCGGGACTTTTTTAGCAGTCTGCCAGCGTGCCGAAAAGGGTTTTTCGACACGCTGAGCCGAGTATGCAAACGCATATTCGGCTGAGTTTACTGATATAATTCCGATACGGACAAGTATAAACGGCTTGCCTTTGTATCCTATGTCAGCGCGTCAAAAGAACGGTTCTTTTGACACGCTGACTTTTTTCGGATTACCAAAGATTAGGACAGGCAAGGAGTACATATACTCCTATCAGCAGCCGCAGCTTTTGTAAGGCGGTTTATCCTCGCAGCCTTTACCGTTTCGACTTTCCGGGAAAAAGGCGCGTACAGGGAAATCAATACGGCTGAAGAGCTCACAGGGATCCTCTTCACAGCACTCTTCGTCACAGCATTCTCTGGTCGGCATGCAGTACTCATAGGCCGAAATAGTCAGACTTGTGTCGCGCTCAAGCCGAACGGTGGAGAATTGACCGATGGTCACATAAAGGCGCTTGCATTCACCGGAAAGAACAAGCTGCTCTCCAAAGCTCTCAATGATATTCGCGGGGATTTCTTTCAGCACGGTTTCTTTTCTGTTGCATTCACACACTTCGCGCACCTTTGCCGAAAGAATCATCGGGTCGAGCGCTTCCACAACGGCCTCCGGACATTCGGGACAGAGCAGCTCATTGCCGGCAGGAAGCGAACTGCTGCTGCAGAAGATTTTCGCCTGCTGACATCCGCCGTAGAGTACAACTCGTTTGGAAAATACGGCAAGACCGCAGATGGTTGTCGGACGGGTGCCGCCGAGGATGGCATCTCCGAGAATTCGATAGTAGAAAACAAGGTCAACGGAATAATGCCCGGATTTGTAGGGCAGCGGCTGAACGTCCACCGAAGTATACAGCAATTCCGCGCAGCGGGTTTTTGCCGTCGTTGCCCCATCCAGCGCCGCCTGTGACTGCGTGGTCAGGAATACCCGAAGATCTTCAATACAGTCTTTATCCAGACAACTGTCTGTGATTTGGCGGGTATGGATGCAAACGGGCTGATGCGTGCCCGTTCTTTCAACAGATTCGTTGGTGTTCTCTGGCATAACAATACCTCCCAAAAGAACAATTAAGCAGGAAAATGCTTTCACAACATTGTATGCACTCCGGCAGAGAATGTGAAATTGAACCGTAGACAAAGTGTGCTTTTTGTGGTAATATGTTAATAAGGTATAAAATAGAAGAGGTGTGCGCATGAAAACCAATGTTTTGGGCGTGCAATACGATAATGTAACGATGGCAGAAGCTCTGCAATGCGCCAGAACCATTCTCTGCGGAAACGAAACGGCCTACTGTGTGACGCCAAATGCAGAAATGGCGTATGATGCGCTGCATAATGCGGAGTTTTGCAATGTCCTCAATAGCGCAGCGCTCGTTCTTCCGGACGGCGCCGGTGTTGTATTGGGAGCAAAAATTCTGAAAACACCGCTGAAACAGAAGGTCGCGGGCGTAGAATTTGCTCAGAATATGCTGCCGATCTATGAAGAACTCGGCAGCAGACTTTTCCTGCTCGGCAGTAAGCCCGGAATTGCCGAACAGGCGGCGGAAAAAATGCTGCAAAAGCATCCAAAGCTCTGCATTTGCGGAACACATGACGGATATTTTCAGGACGAAAATGAAGTAATCGACTGTATCAACAATGCCGCTGCCGATGTTGTTTATGTCTGCCTCGGTGCTCCGAAACAGGAGCTTTTTATGTATCGAAACCGCGAAAAGCTGAATGTCCGGCTGATGGTCGGTCTCGGCGGAACACTCGATTCTATCGCCGGAACGGTAAAACGTGCGCCGAAGTGGATGATCAAGCTTCAACTGGAATGGCTCTATCGCTTAATTAATGAGCCGCGCCGCATCGGACGTATGATGCGGCTGCCGAAATTTGTTTTTGCGGCTGTCAAAAAGAGAATGAAAGGGTAATGAAAAATGGGAAAACTGGTTGTGTTTGAAGGAACGGACGGTTCCGGAAAGTCTACGCAGTTTGCACTCCTGACCAAGCATTTGCAGGCACTGAATATTGATTTTCGAACCATGGTATTTCCGCAGTATTCCGAACCTTCGTCTTCTTTAATTCGTATGTATCTCGGCGGCGAGTTCGGTGCCCGCCCGTCCGATGTCAATGCCTATGCCGCATCGACCTTTTATGCGGTTGACCGTTTTGCCTCGTATCAGAAGGTTTGGAAGGAGTACTATCAGAACGGCGGCTTGATGCTCTCCGACCGATATACGACCTCCAATGCGGTGCATCAGGGTTCCAAGGAGCCGGATGAGAGCAGAGAAGACTTTTTCCGCTGGCTATATGAATTCGAATACGGGCATATGGAACTTCCGAAACCGGATATCGTCATATATCTTGATGTTCCGACAGAACTTACGGGGCAGATGCTTCGCCGCAGAGAGCATGATACGCATACCCATGCGGATATTCACGAGCAGAATATGGATTATTTGCGGATCTGCCGTAAGACCGGTTTGCAGGCGGCAAAGTTCTACGGTTGGACGATCATCAACTGCGAGAAAAACGGGAAGATGCGTTCGATTGAGGATATTCACAATGAGGTTTTCGGTCTGGTGCAGGCCTGTCTGGAGGAATAAATATGGTATATATGATTCTGGGAACCGGGTTTGAGGAAGCAGAAGCAATCATTCCCTGTGATCTGATGCGCCGCGCCGGAATCGAGGTTCAGCTTGTCGGAATCGGCGGTAGGAATATTACCGGCGGACACGGAATTACGGTTCAATGTGACTGCGTTGCCGAGCAAACGGATTTTTCTGACGCAGAGATGATTGTCCTGCCCGGTGGATTGGGCGGTGTTGCGTCCATTCGCGGCTGCAAGTGTGTTCTGGACGCGATCTGCGCGCAGTATGCCGCAGGACGCTTTGTTGCGGCGATCTGCGCCGCTCCGACAATTCTTGCGCAGCTTGGGCTCACCGATGGCAGAAAAGCAACCTGCTATCCCGGCTGTGAAAAGGATATGGGTAAGGCGGATACCTGCGCCGCGGCTGCAATTTGTGACGGCAACGTGATTACCGGCAAAGCTGCCGGAACCGCATTTGATTTTGGCTTGATGCTGATAGAAAAACTGCGTGATAAGCAGACCGCTGAACGGGTCGCGGCCGGTGTCGTGTACCGTTAAAGGAGGAGCAAGATGTCTGATAATCGTTATCCGAACAATCCGGACGATATGTCTTTGGATGAACTGCTTGCCGAAACAAAACGGCAGGCAGAAAGTGCGCCCGGAGAAATGGAATTCAATGAAATTATGCCCGAAATTATGCCAGAAGACGCAGTGAGCGCTGAAGCGGCTTCTGCGCAGGAACCGCTTGACGTGCCGGAAACGCCCTTCTTTGAGCCGGATTTCGGAGATGCCTTTAAAGACTACGGCACTTATGAAGAACCGCAGGGAGAAAGTGCGATCGACAGCGGCTATGTGCCCCAAAACAGCTTTGCATCCATGGACAATGCCGCTCAGGGCGGCGGTTACGCTCCTGTGAACGCATACCGGAATGACTATGTGCCGGAAGACCCGTATGAAAAGGGCTTTGATCCGGAGCAGTCTTATGCGGAGCAGCCCTATGCCTCTGAGCAGGACGCTGCGGATGAGCCGGATGACTACGACGAGTATGATGATTACGACGAGTACTACGATGAAGACGGGGAAAATGCACCGCCTCCCGCAAAGCCGAAGGATAAGCATCACAAGCGAATGATCCCGTTGTTTGTCAAGGTGCTGCTCTATGTTGTGATTGTCGGTTTAATTGCCGTCGGCTTGGGTTACGGAGCGTGGGAATGTGCACAGGATTTTCTGGCATTCGGCCGTTCTGATGAAATGATTTCCGTTACCATTGAAGAAGGCGACACCGTTGACGATATTGCGCAGATGCTGAAGGATAACGGCGTGATAAAATATCCGTGGCTGTTCAAGCTCTACTGCGATTTTACGGATTCCAACGATACGATGGATCCCGGAACCTACCAGCTCTGCTATAATTACGATTATCACGCCTTGGTCAACGGTATGGTGGAGTACAGCCCCAACCGTACGACCGTCCGTGTGATGATTCCGGAAGGCATGACCTGCGCTCAGATTTTTGCGTTGATGGAGAAAAACGGCGTCTGCACGGCTGCGGAGCTGGAACAGTGCGCTGCAAATTCCGAGTTTGATTACTGGTTTCTGGAGGGCATCCCTTATGGAGAGAATAACCGTCTTGAGGGATTCCTCTTCCCGGACACCTATGACTTCTACGAAGCAGACGATCCTGAGCGTGTGCTGGACAAGCTTTTATCGAACTTTGATAAGAAATTCTCCGAAGAAGCACAGGCACAGCTTGAGGTTTTGAACGAATGGCTTGCTGCTCGTTTGGCTGAGAATGGTCTGGATGAAGAGTATATTGAAGCACATCGTCTGGGCGTTTATGAGCTGATTACGATTGCATCCATGATTGAGAAGGAAACAGCCGGTGCGGATGAAAGCGGCGAGATTGCGTCAGTCATCTATAACCGCTTGAGCAGTCCGGAGTATTTCCCGTATTTGAATATTGATGCGGCGATTGTCTACGCGCTCGGTGGTATCGATGGAGAACTGACAATGGACGATCTGCAGATTGACAGCCCGTACAACACCTATAACAGAGTCGGACTGCCTGCCGGACCGATCTCCAATCCCGGCCTGTCAAGCATCACAGCCGCGCTGAATCCGGATGAGACGAACTATTATTATTATGCATTGGACAAGTCCACCGGCTATCATCATTTCTCCGAGACCTATGATGAACACAACAGCTTCCTCGGAGGAGAAAATAATGGCGAATAAAAAGCCCGAACTATTGGCTCCTGCCGGTGATATGGAACGGCTCAAAATGGCGGTGCTTTACGGCGCTGACGCGGTATATCTTGCGGGGACAAGCTTTGGCATGCGCTCCTTTGCGGGGAATTTCTCTCCCGAGGAGCTGCCCAAAGCCGTTCAATACGCCCACGATCATGGTGTCAAGGTGCATGTGACGGTGAATACAATGCCGCGAAACAATGAGCTTAGCGGCTTACCGGAGCATCTGGAACGTCTGAATGACTGCGGTGTTGACGCGCTGATTATTGCAGATTTGGGCGTGTTCCGTGCGGCGGAAAAATATGCGCCGCGCTGTGAGCGCCATATTTCCACACAGGTCAGTATTGCGAACTATAACTGCGCAAATGCGTGGTTTGAACTGGGCGCAAAGCGTGTTGTGCTTGCCCGTGAACTGTCGCTTGAGGAGATTAGAACGATCCGCCGCAATACACCGAAGGAGCTGGAAATTGAAACGTTTGCACATGGCGCAATGTGCGTCTCCTATTCCGGACGCTGTTTGTTGTCGAATTATATGACCGGACGCGACAGCAATCGAGGCGCGTGTGCTCAGCCCTGCCGCTATCAGTATGCACTGATGGAGGAAAAACGCCCCGGTGAGTATTTTCCCGTATTCGAGGATGAAAAGGGAACTTATATTATGAATTCGCGCGATATGTGCATGATCGATCATATTGACGATTTGATGGAGGCCGGTGTGGACTGCCTGAAAATCGAGGGCAGAGCGAAATCGGCGTATTATGCAGCGATTGTAACGGGTGCATATCGCCATGTGATTGACGATGTCGCAGCGGGCAGGGAAGTCGATCCGATCTGGCGTGATGAGGTCGAACATGTTTCACATCGCCGCTATGCAACGGGCTTCTTTTATGGACAGCCCGGTCAGTACTATCAGAATTCTCGTTATATTCGCGATTGGCAGGTTTGTGCGATCGTTACAGATTGTGATGAAAACGGCCTTGCAACGCTTTCTCTCCGAAATAAGTTTTCCGCAGGAGATGAGGTAGAGCTGGTCGGCCCCGATCTGCGACCGTTTCCTCTGAAAGTACCCATGATGCAGGATGAAGACGGAAATATGCTGGAGCAGCCGCGTAATCCGCAGATGGTTTTCAAAATGCAGCTTCCTCATCAGGTGCCGGCGATGAGCATTGTCCGCAGAGCGGTGGAACTGACGCCCGAGGACTGATTAAAAAATTTTTGAAATATCAAAAAAAGTGCTTGCATTTTCCAATAGGATATGCTACTATATTTGAGCGCTAAAGCGTGGTATGCGCCGGTAGCTCAGTTGGATAGAGTGACTGGCTACGAACCAGTAGGTCGGGGGTTCGAGTCCCTTCCGGCGTACCAAATGAAAAGTCCCCAAAAACCTTGAAAATCAAGGCTTTTGGGGATTTTTTTATGTTTTTTCAGTTCTTGCTAAATGCGTATAGAAACATGATAAAGCATACATATAATTGATTGCAAATTCGATTGCAGAATAATGTCAGCTAATCGATCTCTTACGGTACAGAAGCATTCAACTGATTGATTTTTTGGAATTGTCCTGATTTTCTGATTCTGAAATCATTTTTCTCAATTTGGTTGAAGCCATAGCACTTAGAGATTTTCTTGTTCGGCAATTTCTTCGATTTTACGGGCGTGATGCAATGCCTCCGCAAGAAGACAAGCGCCTTCCTCTGTCAGCAAGCGGCAGAAGGGACTGCAAGCCTTAATCTGCTCTGCAGCCATAGAAATCGGGCAAGAAAATATGTTAGTCATCGTCATCTCCTCACATTTCATAAATTTTTGCAATTTTATTATATATGTTTACTTGTATGATGTCAAGTAAGAAGATGAAAAATATCTCTCCGGAACGTACAAATGTCCTCAAAAAATGCTTTCAATAAGCCAGACAGAATTTGCAAGAAAAGAAATTCAAACAACCGATAAGGCTGCTGCCTGTGAAGAACAGACAGCAGACGTTTCAGCTTTGCCTTGCTGCGGCGATTTTGAAATGGGTGTCATAGAGCCGGTTATGCTTTGACGCAGGATTCCTTTTATGCAAGAGCTATGGGGTGTGTATCATTTCACTATAGATCTTGATAAAACAAACCGTGCTGGGTGCAATACCACATCAATCGCCCATGTGCGAAGATGGGAATGCGCACCTGCAGGTTCCATTCCGGATACTGTTTGCGCATCATAATCGTATCGTCTGATATCAATGCCACAAACGAAATATAATGCTCTCTCGTCATTTCATGGTCTGTAGAAATAAAATAGTCATTCTCAATTCTTTCGACAGTAAGTTGATTTGCAACATCAGCTTTCTTGAATTCCAAGGGCATCAGCTTTTTTCCGCAACAGGATATCGATGTATCCGTCAATGCGGTAAGTACATTTCCGCAGTTCGGACACACATAGATTTTAATTTTTTTCATATTTCCTCCCAGAATGCCGTTTGTTGAAAGCTGCCCGCGAAGCAGTTCCGACAAATCAACATGAAAAATATTCGATAATTCGCAAAGCAGTGAAACATCCGGACATCCTAGACCAGTTTCCCTTAGTTAAAGATATTGTTGGGTATCTCAAGATGTGTCATTCGATTTT
>SAMEA3663296__coassemble_393_pt1 | contig 18526 bp, 14 predicted proteins | sample SAMEA3663296__metabat2_high_PE_018 | metagenome-assembled genome bin SAMEA3663296 (sample SAMEA3663296) | pig gut metagenome | biome: pig gut; feature: pig-associated habitat; material: faeces | place: China | collected 2013
AAGATGCCGGTGGCATTTTTTCTTCGCCGCAAGTCCCTTCCCAAGAGGACGAGCCAAAAGGCGATGTCCGATTGGATGGCGTACTGAAACAGAACCTGTTCCCTGAATTACTCAGGTTGGTACGCCAGAAGTTGCAAGAAGAAAAGATGCCGGTGGCATTTTTTCTTCGCCGCAAGTCCCTTCCCAAGAGGACGAGCCGAAAAGGCGATGTCCGATTGGTTGGCGTACTGAAACAGAACCTGCTACCTGATAGAATTCAGGTTGGTACGCCAGAAGGGACTCGAACCCCCCACCTACTGCTTAGAAGGCAGTTGCTCTATCCGGATGAGCTACTGGCGCATATGGAGCGAGTGATGGGAATCGAACCCACGCCCACAGCTTGGAAGGCTGTTGTACTAGCCGTTATACTACACCCGCACATTCAGGTTCAGCATCAGCCATAAAATATTATCACATGGGGCTTCGAATGTCAAGGCTTAATTTCCCCGATCCTGCGGATTTCTTGCGAAAAATCAGGCTGTGGAGAAGAAATCTTCTCCACAGCCGCTTTCACTAGCTTCATCCTTATTTGAAAACAAGCGTTGATTCGTCTTTGGAAAGCGTAACAGAGGAGCCGTCAAACACAAATTCGATTGTGTCGCCTTCCTCACTGATGATTTGGTTATCCTGCCATGTAAAGCTCTCTGTCTGTGTTTCATCATCTACGGAAAAGCCGATCACGCCGCTGCCGTTGTCATAGAAAACAATATACATCCCTCCGCCGAGTGCTTCCAACTGATCTGCACTCACGGTAATGCCCTTGCTTTCCATACTGACAAGGTCATAGCGTCCGTCGGGTCTGCTGCTGCCGCAGGATACCGCGCAGAGCAAAAGAGCAACAACCAAAACGACACTCAGAATCTTTTTCAGAACCTCATCTTCCTTTCAAATCATTTCCGTTTTTACAGGCTTCAGAAGCTTCCGCCGCCGTGACTTGTGCCGGAGGAGCTGGTATGCGTGTTGCCGGAATTGTTCTTCGGTTTTTCGGTACGGGTCACGGTATGGTAGAGGAAAATATCCTTATCCTGCGTCAAATTCATACTCCCGCTGCGGACATAGTCCGTAGCGGCAGCCTTTGCACGGACGGATTTCAACTCGCCCTTGAGCACATTCATCGGGATCAGCGCAGAGAGCACAACGCCGAGAAGCACGGCAATCACCACAATCAGCCACGGGAACGCGGTTTCATCCTCGATGATCTCGTCGCAGGTTTCCGCATAGGTGGTGAACGCCTCGGCATACGAAAAGCTTTCAAAACACGGTTTGATCGCTTCTGTCAGTGTGCTGAAATTGTCGCCGTCAAACCAGTCGATCGCCTTACCGCAGGTGCTGATATAGCGCACGCTCTCATTCGGGCAGTACAGAAGCAGGATGCCATCCTCGGCATAGCCGTTATCATCGTAAAAATCATCCGCATAGGCAACCATATCCTTGCCGCCGAGCGTGCTTTCCGTAACAATCACGACATCGACACCGTGCTTTTCGCTCACCTGATCGAGCAGTGCGGCAATCTCCGCGCCCTCCTGGGCACTGAGCAGTCCGGCACGGTCGATCAGGCGGGTCGAATACGCGACGGCCTGCGCGGCATCAGCGTCGGCAGAGATCGCCATAACGGCTTCCGCTTCGGCCTCGGTATCAGCGGCAGCCATATCGTCTTGCTCTTCGGTCGCGGCCGGCGCATCATCGGAGAGGCGCATTTCCAGGGTCGTGAACATGAGGTTTAAATAGTCGCGCACACCGCCGGAATAGGTCTCCGAATCGGCATATGCGTCGCGCATAGCGATCAGCTCATCCTCGCTCACATAGTCATTTGCCGTACCAAACGCGGTGACATAACAGGCGCTTTCGCCATCGAGGATAACGATTGCATCACTGTCAAAGCCATGCTGCTGCGCAAATTGTTCAATGTATTCCTCGCCTTCCAAGCCGCCCTGATCGTCAGTCATGATAAAATACGGCGCAATTCCGGTAATCTGACAGATAGTATTCGCCTCGGCGTTCAAGCTTTCGACCTCGTCAAATACGCCGCACAAATCGAAAACATAGCCCTCCTGCGAGGCACTGACCGGAAGCAGCAGCGCCGCACACAAAGAAGCAATCAGCAGAAGAGAAATCAAATATTTTTTCATTGTATTCCCCTCCTAAATTATTCCGAGCAAATGCAGCAGCAGGAGCACGACAAAGCAGCCGGCACCCAAAATCGCCGCCCAAATTGCAAACCAGCGCCAGTAGGCACCCTTATCCATCGGCAGATCGCCAACCATTTTTCCGGTCTGACCGTTCATGGCAAAGAGGAAATTCTGACCGTTCCAGCTCGTTTGCAAAAGCCAGACCGGGTAGAGCGCATACGTTGCCTTGCCGTTGGAAAGGCGGATGTTGCTGCTTTCCGGCACGACGGTAGCATAGCCGGTCGCCGTTGCCGCAAATGCATCCTCCGTGCTCTTCTTTACGCGGGTGTTTGCACGTTCAATGCTCTGCTCGGCGGAAACATCATAGCGGTCTGCCAGATAACCGGAAAGATACGCCGTCCGGAAATCCACCGCGTCGTTAAAATCGTAAGGCTCAATGGATTCCATCAGATCGTCTGCCATTTTGCTTGAACCATCCACGGGGACGTGTTGAAAGCCGATTGAGCCGGCACGCAGGAGGGCAAAATGGCTGGTCTCGGTATAGTTGTAGTTGGCATCGCTCCATGTGCGAAGACGGGTAGCGTGGTAGCGGATACTGGCGTCGGCATCGGCATCGAACAGCCAGAACGGCACATAAACGCCCTTGATCTCGTCGAGATGGTTTTCGTCTTTGAACTGTTTGGGCAAAAGCTTTTTCCCGCTCATATGCTTGCGAAGTGCAGCCTTTGCCGCTTCCTTATCCAGCTTGAAGGGAATCACATAGTCCGGCTTCAGATCGCCTGCAAGTCTGCCGGTGAGCACCACCGGATTGCCGCAGTAGGGACAACTGGTCGCCGCGGTGTTGGCATCGGCTACCAGCTCACCTCCGCAGGAGTTGCAGGTGTACACACCCATCCGGTTTGCCTCATCCTGCGCCCACTGTGAGCCCGCCTGCGTTTCCCAATGCATTTCGTCAGAGGATTGTGCCTCCTGCTGCAGAACATCATCAAAATCTTTCAGCGTTGAAACATCGAACGTTGTGTCACAATACGGACACTTCATCTGCTGCAAGCCGCTGTCGAATTCGATCTTGCCGCCGCAGCAGGGACATTTATATTCCAGAACCGTTGCCATATTATCCCCTCATCATTACTTGATGTCTTTGTCGTCGAAAATATCGCCGCATTCCGGACAGAATTTCGGCGGATGTGCCGGGTCCTTCGGCTCCCAGCCGCACTTGTCGCACTTGTAAAGCGGTGCGCCGGCGGGTTTCGGGCTTCCGCATTCGGCACAGAACTTGCCCTTGTTGACCGCGCCGCACTTACACGTCCATCCGTCTGCTGCCGCAGGCTTCGGCTTGCCGCACTCCAGGCAGAACTTGCCGGTGTTGACCGTGCCGCAGGAGCACTTCCAACTGTCGGCAGGAGCAGGCTTCGGCTTGCCGCATTCCAGGCAGAATTTGCCGGTATTCATCACGCCGCAGGAGCACTTCCAGCCGTCTGCCGCAGGTGCCGGAGCAGCCTGCTGTTGCTGCTGACCCATGGCAAACAGATTCTGGGCGTTCATACCGCCTGCCTGCTGCGCCATGCCCATGCCCATAAAGCCCATCATCGCGCCGTTGGGGTTGGAGGCAGCGTCTCTCATGGTGTCGCTCTGAGCGCCCACCATACGGGCAGCCGCCGTGGTCACATTGGTAGACATTGCGGTTTCTTCCCATTCGGTGATCTTCTTGCGCTGATCGTCCGGAACGGTGACGGAGTTGACCGTGAAGGAGACGACCTCCAAGCCGCGCTTCTGACGCCAGTCAACACTCAGCTCCTCGTTCAGAGCGGCAGAGATCTCCTTGGTATGCGCCGGAATCTCGGAATAGCTGATTTTCTGCGCGGCAATCTTTGCAAGCGCCGGCTGCAGGGCGCTCAGCAGCTCGCCCTTGAGCATGCCGTCGATCTCGCTGCGGCGATATTCACTGCTGACGTTGCCGCAGACATTGGTATAAAACAGCAGCGGATCAACAATCCGATAGGAATAAACACCGTTGCAGCGCAGGTCAACGGAGAGCTTATAGCCCAGACGCTCGTCAACAATCACGCGGAACGGAATGGGATTGGCCGTGCCGTACTTGTTGTCGATGATTTCCTTGGTGTTGAAGTAGTAAACGCGCTGATCCTTGCCGGTATCACCGCCGTAGGTGAAACGCTTGCCGATGGTCTTGAAGGTCTCAAGAATGCTTGTGCCGAGTTTGCCGGCAAAAATGCTCGGCTCGGAAGACGAATCGTATGTAAATTCACCGGGTTCGGCACAGACTTCGACGATCTTGCCCTGCTCGACGATCATCATGCACTGACCGTCCGCAACCGCAATGCCGGAGCCGTTGGAGATGATGTTGTCGTTGCCCTTGGTATTGGAAGAACGACCTGTTATGCGCTTTTGTCCCTTCGTGACCAGAACGTCCTTATCGATTGCCTCGCAGTAGAAGAACTCCTTCCACTGATCGGCCAGCGTTCCGCCGAGCGCGCCGATTCCTGCTTTAATAAGTCCCATAAATATTTCTCCTTTCGGTTTTCCGCGGCCTGCCGTTTTGAGCATGGCAACGGTTCCCCGCTGCGGCCGCAATGGTCTGAATTTATACCATTTTTATCATAACATATTTGGTTTTGTTTTCCTACTGGTAATTTTCACAGAATATTTTCCGCCATTTCTGTACTTCCCGACAAAGAAAATCGTTCTTTTCCCACAGCCGTCATTTTTTCTTTCCTTTGATTCGTGTTTTTCCCGTTGCGGATGGAAATAAACTGTGCTATACTCAACCTATCTCCCCGTTTGCAAAAAGGAGAACACGAAATGTCTGATACATATCACGATTTGCTCTGCTGGCTGAACGACGGCCGCTCTCCATATCATACGGTCGCCGCTGCCGTAAAATATCTGAAAAACGAAGGCTTTACCGAGCTTTCTTTCGGCGGAAGCTTTGACCTTCGCAGAGGCGGCAGGTACTATGTCGAAGACGGCACCTTTCTTGCCGCCTTTACCGTCGGAAAAGATGCCGACCGTTTCCGAATTGCCGCCGCGCACACCGATTGGCCCTGTATGCGCATCAAGCCGCATCCGGAGCAGGTCAGCGGCGGCTGCTGCAAACTGAGCGTAGAGCCCTACGGCGGTGCCATTTTGAACAGTTGGTTTGACCGTCCCCTGTCGCTTGCCGGCATCGCGCTGGTGCAGACGGACGATCCCATGCATCCGGAAAAGCGTCTGGTTTCGTGGGCCGAGCCGCTGATGACAATTCCGAACCTTGCCATTCATATGAACCGCGAGGTCAACAAGGGTGTTGCGGTCAAGCCGAATATCGATATGCTGCCGATCTGCCGAAGCATTTCGTCCGGCTGGGAGAAGGACGGATATTTGCAAAAAAAGCTCGCCGATAAGCTGGAGGTTCAGGAAGATCGGATCTTATCGTATGAGCTGTATGTTTACTGTGCAGAGCAAGCGCAGGTGCTCGGCTTTGAAAACGACTTGATCTCTTCGCCGCGCTTGGACAACCTGACCTCGGTTCACGCCTGCCTGAGCGGTCTGACGAAGGCGGACGGAAAAGGAATCAATGTTGCCGTTCTGTTTGACAACGAGGAAATCGGCAGCAACACACACCGCGGCGGCGACAGCAATGTGCTGAGCGTGATTCTGGAAAAGCTTTCGATCGCTCTGGGAATGGATCGAGCCGCTTTTCTCAACGCCTGCATCAACGGCATGCTGCTTTCCTGCGATGTTGCCCACGCCGTTCATCCGAATCATTCGGAATACGCAGACGCTGCCAACGGTCCCGTTCTCAACGGCGGTGTTGCGCTCAAGCGCAGTCCGCGCTATTCCTCGGAGGCGGAGACCTGCGCCGTCATTGCAGGTTTGTGCCGCGAGCATAACATTCCCCTGCAAGTCTATATGAATCGCGCCGATCTTCCCGGCGGCAGCACCGTCGGCGCTATGGCCTCGGCACTGCTTGCCATGCCTGCTGCCGATATCGGCGTTCCGATCCTTGCCATGCACTCTGCCAGAGAGCTGATGGGCGCAAGAGATCAGGAGGCGCTGTGCCGTCTGTGCGAAGCCTTTTTTAACGAATCAAACAAAGGAGAGAGAAAATGAAACAACATCTTTATCGAATGATTGCTCTCTGCCTTGCCCTGTGCATACTTCTTGCCGCAGCCGCCTTTGCAACGGAAGATCCCGCTGCATTGAGCGCGCAGGAGGAAGAATCCGTCGCGGTCGAGACAGAAGCGCTCTTCTCGGAGGAAAGCCCTGAGGAAACGGTCAAGCCGTCCGAAAAATCGCCGGATGCCTATGATTATCCCGACGACTGGAGCCGTGAAGCACTGATGTTTGCCGTGCAGAACAATATTTTGCGCGGCGACCAGTATCACAGGCTCAATCCCGAAAAATATATCACCCGTGCGGAAATGGCGGCGATTCTGGTTCGTATGCTCGGTGCCTGCGGAAGTGCCGACCTGTCTGCTTTTCAGGATGTAGATACGAGCGATTGGTACTGCTCGGAGCTTTCCGCCGCTGTCGCAGCCGGCATCTTTACCGGCTCGAGCGCCACAAAGATGGAGCCGAACGCCTTCCTCACCCGTGAGCAGGCCGTTGTTGTTCTGGCGCGCTCCTTCGGCATTGCGGATACGGATCGGAATTACTATACAAAGTTCAACGATTCGGAGGATATTACCCCGTATGCCCGCGACGCTGTCAGCGCCATGGCAAAGCAGGGGCTTCTGTCCGGCTATCAGGACGGCGGCGTGCATCCGCGCAGCAGCATCACCCGTGCGGAAATCGCGCAGCTTATTTTCAACCTCTTTGACTGCATTGTCGATACCCCGGAGGAGATTCCCGCTTCCGGCCGCGTGCTCTACCGCGGCACGCAGTCGCTGCCCGATTCCCTGACCCTCGACGGCAGTCTTGTGATCGGTCAGCCCTATGCCGGGACGCTTTCCCCCTCCGGCTGGAACATCTCAGGCACACTTTCCGTTCGCTGCGGCTCGGAGGTTGCCGCTGATTTTACCAATTTGCAGGCTTCTCAGCTTGTCTTTTCTCCGAAAGGCGGAAAGCTGACCGCGAATATCGACAGCACCTTCCTCGCCGGTGAGGTGGATTTCACCGGCAGCGCAAAAACACTCACCCTTCTGAGCGGAAAGCACACCTATATCGGCAACTGTGACGAGTTGGTTCTGAACGAAGGGGCATATCTCGTTATGACCGGCGACGTTGCCGGTGCCGTCACCGCGGAAAAGCTGTCTGCGCTCGTTCTGCACGGCAGCGCCGAAAGCATCACCGCCGGCAAGCAGGTCGGCTTGACCATATCCGGTGATGTCAGCCAGATCCGCCTCGGAAGTAAATCCAACCTGCATATTTACGGCAGCGTCGATTCCATCTCTATCGGCAGCGGCTGCTCAGTCACGTTGGAAAAGGACATGGACAGCATCGAAATCACCTCCGACAACGTTCATCTGACCCTGAACTGCCGCGTTGAAAAGGTCTCCGCAGAAGGTCGGAACATCACAATCGACGGCAGCGGCAGCATCGGTGAGCTGTCCTACTACAGCAGCACCACCTATTCTATCGCCTGCGACAGCACCGTTGATCTTTGGGAAAAGGAATTCGGACGCGACTACGCAGAGGCGCTCTCCACTGTCAAAACGCTGAAAATCCCCTGCATCGCGCAGCGTGATACCAGCCTCTATCAAAACAGCGGCGGTTCGGGCTATATCGGCACCATCGCCAAAGGCTCCGTTGTCTATAACGAAAACTGGCCGAGCGGCCCTTATATGCGCGTTACGACCTCGACCGGTCAGCGGGGCTGGGTCAACCGCTATCACTTCTTCATCGACGCTGACAATATGAGCTTTGACGGTACATATGACTACTCCGAAGGCACAAAGTCCGGCTTTGTCAATCTCATGGGCTACAGCAGTCAGACGAATTATCTGATCTGGATCAGCCGTTATACGCAAAAGGTCATCATCTACACCGGCTACAAGGGGAACTGGACGGTTCTGAAAACCTTCCCGTGCGCCACCGGCTCTGCCTATACCCCCACACCGGAGGGCATCTACGACATCTATGCAAAAACATGGATGTGGGATTTCAACGCCTACATGGTAACCAATGTTTCCCTGTTCTACGGCGGCATGGCGTTCCATTCCTATCTGCTCAACTATAACGGCTCGGATTATAACAGCTCGTTGGGCAGACCGATGTCTCACGGCTGCATCCGCATGAAGCCGGACGACGCCGCATTTATCTATAACTCCATTCCGATGCACACCACCGTTGTGGTCTACTGACACAATTGCCGATAACAGCTTTGTCCCCTTTTTGTCATCCTGAGCGAAAGCGAAGGATCCTTGCACTTTCGATAGAAAAAGATTCTTCGTCACTACGTTCCTCAGAATGACAATAAGGCGGCTGAACGGAAAAGATTCTTCCGTCGCCGCGCTCCCTCAGAATGGCACTTCTGAAAGCACCTTGTCACATTACAGCCGCAGCAGGATCGCTCTGATCCTGCTGCGGCTATTGCATTTTTCGGGGTTTTATGATATTGTATAGGTCGAAATCAGCCAAAGGAGGTGGAAAGATGCGTTATATCCGACGAATCGTATTGGCTTTGCTCTGCGTTTTGCTTCTGACCTGCGCCGTCAGCGCGGTAGACAACGAAATACGCTCCGTGACCACGGAAATCAGCGTAGATGAAAACGGACGCTGTAATGTAACCACGACCGCGCAGGTGCATTTCACCTCTTCTCCGACCACGTTTTCTTTCCCCCTGAACACTTCTGCCGGCAGCATCTCCGCCTCCGGCGCAGACTATAAAATTTCTACCAAAAACGGTGTGGCTTATGCTGTTTTCTCCGACGCTTCCGGTTTCTCCGGCGACCACACCTTTACCTGCTCGTATACGCTGCCCTGTGCAGCTACCAAAATTGAGGGCGAGGAGGAAGATGAATTCCTCCAGCAATTTCTTCTCAACGTCATTGACGGCGGCTGGGAGTACTCCATTTTGAAATATTCCCTGCGAATGACCTTCCCCGTCGATGTGCCCGTGCAGCCGACATGGAACAGCGCTTTCCACGGCGATATCATCGACAATTCGCTGACAATCAAGGTTTCCGGCAAGATGCTCACGGTCAACTCCGTCCAAACGCTCATCGACCACGAAACGCTGGAAATGAGCCTTCTCTTTCCGGATAACACCTTTACCATCATAAACCAAGCCGGCCGTACCATGTCCGTCACCCAGATCGCGTTTTTTGTCCTGCTGGCTGCCGCGATCGTCTACTGGTTTATCTTCCTGCGCGGCAAGCTGCTGTTGCTGGCAGCGAAACGTCCGCTTCCCGGCAACGACGCAACCGCCGGCGAAATTCCCTGTCAGCTTTTTGGAGAAAAGCCCGATATCGCGGCAATGCTGGCACATTGGGGCAATCTCGGCTACCTGACCGTTCATCGCAGCCGCAACGGACGCATTCTCCTTCGCAAGCAGATGGATATGGGCAATGAGCGCTCTGCCGCAGAATGCAGACTGTTTCAGGCGATCTTCCGCAGCGGCTCTTCCTGCGACGCTTTGGGCAAACGCTTCCGCGCTGTCTGCCGCACCAATTCGGATGCCATCCGCAAATCATGGCTGCATCGGATTTTCCGTAAAAAAGCCGGAAGTCCGTATCTTCTGCGCGCCATCGTTCTTTTCGCGGCGTTCTTTCTCTCCATGGCAACCTTTGACCAGTTGCTGCCTGCCAACACCCTGCGCTGGTTCCTGCTGCCCCTGACGAGTATTTTGGGCGTGCTGCTGTGCGCCGTAGTTCAATTTGCCGTTGACGCGATCTACCGCCGCCACCGTCTGCTGCGTCTGATCTGCGGATTGATCTCCCTCACGCTTTTGATTGTCTTTTCCGCCATCGGGCAGACGCTTGCGTTGATGATTGTGAATCTTTTGATGCAGCTTCTGAGTGTCCTTCTGACCCAGTTCGGCGGCAGACGCACCAAAGCAGGCGAAGAATATGTCCGTCAGATCATCGGTCTGCGCCGCTATCTGTATAAAATGGATCCGGAGGACGCTTTGCAGATCGTACATAACGACAGTCAGTATTTTTATCGGATGCTTCCCTATGCCGAATGCCTCGGCATCGGAAAACACTTCTGCAAGCACTTTGCCCGCTGGAAGATTGAGCCCTGTGCGTGGCTGACCGATGCCGCCTTTACGCCGAAATCTCCTACGGAGTTTTTGGCGCTGTATGAAAACCTGATGAATTCGATCCGCAATGAGCCGAACAGCATTGTTTCCGGTCTGCAAACGGTGACCGGACGCGGATGATATAAAAAAGGAGAGCCCCGAATGGAAGAATATCGGTTTTTTGCCCTGCTGTCGCGTATGCGCTATATCACGCGATGGGGATTGATGCGAAACACTTTTTCCGAGAATGTGCAGGAGCACAGCCATCAGGTTGCTGTTCTGGCGCATGCGCTTGCGCTGATCCGGCGCGATATTCTCGGCCTGCAGGCCGATCCGGAACGCTGTGCGACTGCCGCCCTGTTCCACGATGCTTCGGAAATTCTCACGGGCGACCTTCCCACGCCGATCAAATACTATAATCCCGATATCAAGCAGGCCTATAAGCAGGTCGAACGCATCAGCGGCGATAAGCTGCTGGAAATGCTGCCGGAGCAGCTCCGTCCGAGCTATGCGCCGCTTGTGCATGAGGATGACCCGTCCGTGCTGGATATTGTCAAAGCGGCCGACAAGCTTTCGGCACACATCAAATGCATGGAAGAGCTGAAAGCCGGCAATCAGGAGTTTGAATCCGCCGCGAATCAGACCCGCAAGGCGCTGGAAAAGATGCACCTGCCGGAGCTGGAGTGGTTTATGGCGCACTGTCTGTCTCCGTTTTCCAAAAATCTCGACGAATTGGAATAAAAAAACTTTCTCTTCTCCGGTCGGGTATCACCAAAAGAATCCACACAAAAGGCGGGAAAACCGCCCATTTTGTGTGGATTCTTTTTGCGCTTTTTCTCTTCAATGTCAGCGAATCGCCGCGTCATACAGGGTGTTTTTCGGAAAGCCCGTTTCCTGCGAAACCTGACGCACGGCATCCTTTTTGCTGCTGCCGCTGCCCATCAGGGTGCGCACACGCTCCAGCGCCTGCTCCAGCGTAACGCCGATTTCCTCACTTTCCGCCGCGCCCTCGACAATCAGAACATATTCGCCGCGCGGGGTATGCTCGGCATAGTAATCCGCCGCCTGTCCCAGCGTCATACGCAGCACCTCCTCGTGAAGCTTGGTCAGCTCACGGCAGAAGGAAACCCTTCGCTCCGAACCAAACGCTTTCAGAAGATCCTGCACCGTTGCCGTCAGCTTGTGCGGCGCTTCGTAGAAGATCATCGTCCTCGTTTCCTTTTCCAGCGATTTCAGGTGTGTGGCGCGGTTCTTTTTCGTTGTCGATAGAAAGCCCTCAAAGGTAAACCGTCCGGTCGGAAGTCCGGAAATGCTCAGCGCGGTGATCGCCGCACACGGACCGGGAATCGCCGTAACAAGCACTCCGTTTTCCGCGCACAGCCGCACCAGATCCTCTCCGGGGTCGGAGATAGCAGGAGAGCCGGCATCGGACACCTGCGCACAGTTTTCTCCGGCGAGAATCCGCTCCAGAATTTTTTTGCCGCTGAATTCCTTATTGTGCTCATAGTAGCTGACCAGCGGTTTTTTGATTCCCAAGTGATTCAAAAGCTTCAAGGTCACGCGGGTATCCTCTGCGGCAATAAAGTCTGCCTGCGCAAGCGCCTGCGCACAACGCGGGGAAATGTCGGACAGATTGCCGATCGGAGTGGGAACCAGTGTCAGCGTTCCGCTCATAATGCTTCACCTCTGTGATAGGCGGCGCGATACAGCTCGGTTTCCGCGCCGTCGGGAGTAAATTCAATCAAATCGGGAAGATAGGTCAGGCCGGGTCTGCCGCCGCGCCGCGCTTCCACCAAAACCAGGCAGACGGGGGCTTGCTCCGTGTGGCGGACAAAGCGAATCCGCTTCGGCTCCAGCCCGTTTTCGCGCAGTGCGCAGAAGATATCACACAGCCGCTCCGGACGGTGCACCAGTGCAAACCGTCCGCCGGTGGGCAGAAGATAGGCCGCCGCCGCACAAAGCGCCTCCAGCGGCAGCGTTTCCTCACTGCGCGCCATGGCGTGCTGCTTGCTGCGTTTTCCGCTACCTGCCGGAAAATAGGGCGGATTGGAAATCACGCAGTCAAAGCTGTTTGCTTCCAGCAGACTCCGAATCTCACGCACATCGCCATGCACTGAGGCCATTCTGTCCTGCAAAGCGTTTTGTCGGATATTCAAAAGCGCCAAACGATGCGCCTTTTCATCCAGCTCCACACCTGTTACGCGGCAGTCCGGCAAATCCGCGCACAGCAGCAGTCCAAGCGTTCCGCAGCCGGAACCGAGATCCGCGATCCTTGCCCTCGGAGGCACCGAAAAAAACTGTGCCAGAAGCACGGAATCCGTTCCCAGACGAAAGCCGTCCTCGCCTTGCTCCATCGATATGCCGTTCCAAAGTGCTTCTGTCATACTTCCCCCATCAAAAATCGTTTAACCGAAAACAACCGGCCTGCACATCGGTACAGGCCGGTTATTCTTCTTTTTACTGCTGCTCAATTGCTTCGAGCGGGCAGGCTGCAGCGCAGGAGCCGCATTCGACGCACTGATCCGCATCAATAACGTACTTGTCGTCGCCCTCGGAAATGATGCCGAGCGGGCAGCTATCAGCACAGCTTCCGCACTTTGCGCAAGCGTCAGTGATAAAATATGCCATGATTTTGCCTCCTGTAAGTATGGATTGTATCATCATTCTATCACGTTTTTCAAAAAAAGCAAATGGTAAAACACAGAAACATCGATTTTTTTCGCAGGTATGATTTTTTGTCCATACGGCTACACTTTCCCGTGGAGGAGATCGGCTTGAAAAAAAAGAGTGAGCAGACGATATGCGTTTTTCGTTCGGCGTGGGCGGTGGCGTGCACGATGGGGCACAGCTATGTCGGCACGGAGCACCTGCTGATCGGCATTGCCATGACGCCGTGCCCTGCCCGTAGGCAGTTGGAGCGGCAGGGTCTGAGCGCTCAGGAGCTCTTCGGGCGTCTGCTGCGGCAGCACGGCCGCGGAAGCGTCTGTAAATATCTGGCGCAGGGGCTGTCCGAACGGGCAAGACGCTGTATTTTATTGGCGGCAGATGAGGAACGTCCCGTTCAGCCGGAGGGGCTTTTGCGCGCCATGCTGCGCGACGGCGGAAACGGCGCAAGCACATTGCTTGCCGGATGTCGGATCGATGCCGATCTTCTGTTTACCAATCTCTACGAGGGTCAAAGCGCCCGAAAGGAGCAAACCATGCAAAATTCCAGACTGTTGGATCAATTCGGCGTGGATCTGGTGGCAACTGCGTCCTCTGCCGGACGCATTATCGGACGGCAGAAGGAAATTGAGACCGTGCTGAGGATCCTGTCGCGCAAGCAAAAAAACAATCCCGCGCTCATCGGTCAGCCGGGTGTCGGCAAAACCGCCGTTGTGGAGGGCGTGGCGCAGGCGATCGCTGCCGGTGCCGTTCCGGATTGTCTGCGCGACAAGCATCTTTATATGTTGGATATTGCAAGCCTGATCGCCGGAACAAAATACCGTGGTGAGTTCGAAGAACGCATTCGGGACATTCTGATCGAGGTGCGCCGTGCCGGAAATATCATTCTCTTCATCGACGAAATGCACACGATGGTCGGAGCGGGTGCCGCAGAGGGCGCGATTGACGCGGCGAATCTGCTCAAGCCGGCACTCGGCCGCGGCGAATTGCAGCTCATCGGAGCCACAACGCTGACGGAATACCGCAAGCATATTGAAAAGGATGCCGCGCTGGAACGTCGTTTTCGTGCCGTGCAGGTGGCAGAGCCGTCAAAGGCGGAAGCGCGGGAAATTCTCGAGGGTCTGCGCTCTATGCTGGAAGCGCATCATCATCTGCCCATCAGCGACAGCGCCATCGATGCCGCAATCGAGCTGTCGTGCCGCTATCTGACGGACAAGTATCTGCCGGACAAAGCGCTGGATCTTCTGGACGAGGGCGCCGCCTGCGCTGCCATGCGCCGCAATCTGCTCTGTCCGCCGGATACGGCGCGGGAGCTGGAAAACGCGCTGCACGAGGCAGTTCGTGACGGACGGTATGAGCAGGCAGCCAAGCTGCGTGACGATTTAAGCCGTCTCAATCGTGCCCCTGCCTGCCTGCAAACGGTCGATGCCTCCGATATTATGGCGGTGGTTTCCAGCCGCACGGGAATTCCGCTCGGCACCATTTCGCGTTCGGAAAAGCAGCAGCTTCTGCAACTGGAGACAACGCTCTGCAAGCGCATCGTCGGTCAGGACAGCGCCGTGCGCGCCGTTGCCGAAGCGGTGCGGCGGGGACGCTCCGGTCTGTCTGAGGGAAAACGCCCAATCGCCGCGATGCTGTTTACCGGTCCGACCGGCGTGGGAAAAACAGAGCTTTGCAAGGCGCTGGCAGAGGCGGTTTACGGCGACGAAAAAAGCCTGATCCGCATTGATATGTCGGAATATATGGAAAAATTCTCTGTTTCGCGGTTGATCGGCGCTCCTCCGGGCTACGTCGGCCACGGGGAGGGCGGACAGCTTTCCGAGCAGGTACGGCGCAAGCCGTATTCCCTTGTCCTTCTGGACGAGCTGGAAAAGGCGCATCCGGATATCTGCGGACTGCTGCTGCAAATTCTGGAGGACGGAATTCTGACCGACTCCGAAGGTCGTCAGATCGATTTTCGGAACACTCTGCTTGTGATGACCTCCAATTTGGGCAGCGCGTCAGCAAAACGCGGCGCTCTGGGCTTTGAGGCCTCCTTGGAGGACTTACACCTCCAAACGCTGCGCGAGCATTTTTCGCCCGAGCTGCTCGGACGCATCGACTGCATTGCCGTATTCCGTCCCCTTGGCCAGCCGGAATTGGAAAAAATCGCAAAAATGCAGCTTTCCTCTCTGCAGGAACGCGGAGAAAAGCTGCATTTGAAACTGTCCTATGCGCCGGAGGTCGCCGCCTGCCTTGCAAAAAAATGCCTTGGCACGGGCAGCGGCGCACGGGCTTTGCGGCATTTGCTGCACAAAGAGCTGGAAGCACCTTTGGCAGCGCGCCTGCTGTCGGAAAGCCGGGAGCTGTCCGTCAGCGTACAGGTAAAAGACGGAAATCTTCTGCTTTCCTGACGAAAAAAGCGTCAGGATGCAAAGATGGCATAGATGAGCACGATTGCGCCGAGAGCGATTCGATACCAGCCGAACGCGGAGAAGTCATGCTTTTTGATATAGCCGATCAAGAACTTGATGGCGATTACGGAAACCACGAATGCGACCGCCATACCCAGCAGCAAAACGCCGAGCTGAGTTCCGGTAAAGCCGAAGCCGAATTTGACGATTTTCAGCAAGGATGCACCAAACATGACCGGAATGGCAAGGAAGAAGGTGTATTCCGCAGCCACTCCGCGTGAAGCGCCGATCAAAATTCCGCCCAGAATGGTCGCACCGGAACGAGAAGTGCCCGGAACCAGCGAAAGCACCTGAAAAACACCGATCAGCGCGGCATCCTTCCACGTCAGCTCTGCCAGCGTGTTGATTCGCGGCTTGCGGCGCTTGTTGAAGCGCTCAATAAAGAGGAACGCGACACCGTAGAGAATCAGCATCAGCGCTACGACCACGGGGGTGTAGAGGTGTTCGTCCATCCAGTCGTCAAGCGGCAGACCGATGATGATTGCCGGCAGACAGGAAACCGCGATCTTCAGCCACATGACAATCTTATCCATCCAGCAGTAGTTATCGCAGAAATTCTGAACGCCGCCGATTGCCTTGTTGCTGCTGTGCTCTGCAAACCACGAACGATGCGGACGCAGACGCTTGGTATGGAACGGCCAAAGTTTTTTGAAATACAGCACGACGACCGCCAGAATAGCGCCAAGCTGGATGACAACGGTGAACATTTCCATGAATTCTTCGGTCATGACGCTGTTCTTCGTCACCCAAAGATTATCCACAAGGATCATATGTCCGGTGCTGCTGATCGGAAGCCATTCCGTAATGCCCTCCACGATGCCGAGAACCAGCACCTTCAGCCAATCAAGTAAACTCATAGCAAGACCTCTTTTCGGGAAATTTCATGCTTGTACCCCAAGCAACGGATTCTTCCGCAATGCCCAGAACATCTGCGGCGCGGAAAAGCCCTTGGCAGCTTCCGCCATCCGGAGAAAATCAGCTTTTTGCCGCTGTTCAGTACACATTATGTATGCGAAAAGGAGTATAGCACAATTTCCACAAAAAGTAAAGGGACGGCAAATGCCGTCCCTCATGGTTTTTATGGTGGGGTGCGAGTTGCGATGAAAGTCAAAATCCTTGCGAAGCAAGCAGGATTTTAGCAAAATAGTTCCTTATATGTCATTCTGAGGAACGAAGTGACGAAGAATCTTTTCTCTATCGATACTGCGAAGATCCTTCGCATTCGCTCAGGATGACATGGAAAGAAACCTGGATTCGGCATCAGATACGCTCTCCTGTGATTCTGATTTTGACGGTTACGGGCTTTTTGACAGTCTGAAGGGACGGCAAATGCCGTCCCTTGTCGTTTTTACATTCCCAGCCAGCGCAGCAGGCGCATCACCAGCGCGACACCCTCTGCTCTGTTGAGCCGGCTCTGCGGACGGATCGTGCCGTCCTCATAGCCGCTGAGCAGTCCGATGGTCGCCGCTTTCTGCATCGGCTCGACCGCGTATTCGCTGATCTCCTCCGCGTCCGAATAGGGAAGCTCACTCAGCTCCGGTGTCTTTTCCAATTTGTCCACCAGCCGCATCAGCATCGTGATATACTGCTCACGCGTCACATAATCATTCGGCGCAAATTCGTTTTCCGAAACACCGAGAACGATGCTCTGCTGATTTGCCCAGCGCACCGCGCCGGAAAACCACTCATTTTCGGGTACGTCAATAAAGATCGTTGCTCCGGAGCTCATTTCCGCCTTGACCGCACGTCCGAGAATCGTGACCGCCATCGCGCGCGTGATCGGCTCGCCCGCGCCGAACACAAACGGTCGGATGCCGTTGATGATCCAGCGTTCGCCTGCCTCGTTGGCATCCTTATAGTACCATTCACCGTGCGGAACATCGATAAAATATTCTCCCTCAAACACGGCAATCAGCGTTGTGTGCTTTGTGACCGTAAAGGTATAGCTCAGCGATTCGGACAAAAGCTGCCCCGCTTGGTCAAACCATCCGGCAAATTCCAATTCGCCGGTCGGCTCAACGTTTACCGTGACCTTTGAACCGCTCTGATAGATTCCGCTGCCGAAAGCCGTTCCGGATGCGGTAGATTCCACCGTTACCTTACAGCCGAACGCTCTCTCCGCCGCGACCGGCAGAAACTGCGCATCACGCGCCGCGTTGATCTCGACCTCCGGCTCGGAGTATCGCCATGCACTCTCCAGTGGAATGATAAAGTAATCGTAATAGATCATGCCGTAGCCGTTGGAGGCAAGGCGGTATTCGCGCTGCGGATCGATCACATAATACTTGCCGTCAATCAGCATTTCCGTCCAGCCGTGGTGGCAGGGGGTGCGGTTGCTGTCCTCCAGCAGGAAGGTGCCGGTATGTACAAATGCGTCAATTCCGATATAGCGGAGCAAAAGCGCCATGGCCGCCGCGTAATCATAGCAGACACCCTTGTGGAACGCCATTGCATGATAAGCGCGATTGACGATCTCAAACGGTGCCGATTCCTGCAAGCCCTCCTCATAGGTCAGCTCATGAACTACATCAAAGCAATCGTAGGCTGGCGCATAGTCCTGCGAATAGGGATCCCAGCTATAGTTGATATTGCGGATCAGCCAGACATAGGCGTATTTTACTTTTGTATAGGTATCCCTGTCGTTATACGGCGCAAGGATAGATTCCATCAGCGCGTCAACCTCTGCATAGCCCGTTCGCTGCGGATGAAGCTCTACATGATTTAAGAGTTCTTTTGCGTCACTCACCGACAGAGAAATGTCATCCAAAGCCGATGCCGTAATCGGTAGTATGCTCAGAACAATCACAAGCGCCAGAAGAAGCGACAGGATTCTGGTACGAACTGACATGGATCCTCCTCCTTTTAAAAAATTCCTATATATTATAACAGCGGGGCTTACCATTTGCAAGCAGTTAAAATGGTTTTTTAGGCCGATTTTGCAGAATTCGGTCGGTCTATGCCCCTCTTTGGTCTGAAAAACCGCTGCCAAAACTTGACGCTCCTCCGCTTTTCCGGCGCACAGAATGGACAAATGCACATTTTGAAACGAAGATCGTGCC
>SAMEA3663296__coassemble_402_pt1 | contig 18253 bp, 9 predicted proteins | sample SAMEA3663296__metabat2_high_PE_018 | metagenome-assembled genome bin SAMEA3663296 (sample SAMEA3663296) | pig gut metagenome | biome: pig gut; feature: pig-associated habitat; material: faeces | place: China | collected 2013
GAGTTGCGCAGTAAGTCAAAACACTTGCGCAGCAAGCCTTTCGGCTGCTTTCGTATTTGATATGACCCGTTGTTTGAAAGACTGTAACCAATGCGATGCATAAAATTATGCTATACTTCGTTTTGACGGTTTGGACCTTTATCGACAGTCTGAAGCTGAGCAGATAGAAAATCTGCTCAGCTTTTCTGTATATGCTTATTCGCCGTCTGCCACGGTGGGATCCCAGTTGACAATGACACCCATATCCGTCAAGGCTTTTACATCAGCAACCTTCGTTCCGAAGGCATCGATCTGAACAATCAGAGGACAAGAAGTGAGGCACAGAATATCCTCGATGTTTTCGTTATAATCCACATCCACATAGGTCAAACCGACAAGCCCTGCCAGCATAGAAATATCGGAAAGCTGATTATAGGAGGCGTAGAATTGCTGGAGACGTGATTGCGTCTGAAGCTGCGGAAGCGCGGAAATGCTGTTATGACTGATATCAAGATAGGTCAGTTCAAGCAGATTTGCAAGAATGTCAATGGAAGTCAGATTGTTGTTTGCAATCTCAAGACGGGTCAGATGGGGGCAAGAAGCAAGCGCACTGACATCGGAAACGGAGTTTCCGGTGAGAAGCAGCGTTTGCAGCGAGGGCATATTTGCCAAAACACTGATATCAGAGATTTGATTGTCCGTTGCGCTTAAGGAAGTTAAGCCGGTGCATGAGCTTAATGCTGAAATAGAAGGAATGGCGTTTCCGGAAATATCCAATTCCGTGAGCTGAGAGGCATCTGCCAAGGCATCAAGAGAGGATAGTGCATTTGTTGCCAAATTCAAAACGCTCAGTTTTGTAAGGCCGGTCAGCGGTGTGATATCGGAAATGCTGTTACCGGAAAGATTCAGCGTGGAAAGCTGCGTGAGGTTGGAAAGCGCGGAAATATTGGAAACTCCGCAGTCGCTCAGATCCAGTTCCGTCAAATCGGTCAGCGATCCAATGAGGTCAGTGGCATCCTCCGTGAGAATGCAGCCGTGCAGGTTGAGCTTTTGCAGCGCGGGGGTTCCGGCAAAGAAGGAATAATCATCAATCGTACTGTAGTTGATTACAAGTGAGGTCAGGTTCTTAAAGTGGAAAAGGTCAGAAAAATCTGTAACATTTTCGGGCATTTCCAACTCTGTAACCGTCCAGAGATCACTTGTCATGACCGGACTTGTACGCGGAATGTAGAGCATTTCGCGGATAAATTCTTCAAATTCCGAACTGGCAAACGTAACTTCCTCGACAACGCCGACGATCAGATAATCCATTTCCGCCAAGGGGCTGACCAAACCGTTATCGCCGACAAGAATGGCTTTTACGTGGCTGTCGCCGGCAGGCAGAGTGATCGGCGCAGAATAGGCATCCGTTCCGGTGGAGGGATATTCGTCTGTTAAAGAATAGTACACAGCGCCGCCCTGACCGGAAAGCGAAAGATCGATATATTCAGAGTACTGACCGCCTGCCGGAGAAAATTCGGGCATGGAAGGACGCATCGCATCCAGCTCAGCCTTGATTGCGGAATCGGAAATGCCGTCGAGCATCTTCTGCGCGTCAAACAGCTTGTCCTGCGCAACATAAACAGAGGATAGCTTGCAGTAGAGCGCCGCAGAAGGCTCTTTGCGAATGGCGGTAACAAGAGAACGTTCCGCCTTGGTATAGCTGCCGTCCGCAATGCAGGCATCGGCAAGCTTTAAAACATAGGAAGGCTCGTCGGGGGCCATTTCCGCAGCCTGTTCATACAGCCATTCGGCACGGGAATATTTTTTGCTTGCCATTGCACTGTCGCCGAGAGAGCAGAGGTTTTCGGGCGTCCAGCCAAAGAAATACAGGCTGAACAGTCCGCCGCCGACAAGCAGAACAACAAGCAATATAATCAATGCTTTTTTCATATTGCATGGCTCCTATCTGGTTTCAATCTCAAATATTATACAACCGAAGTTCACATAAGTCAATGAAAAAACGTGAAAACCGTACCCTTCGGAATACTTTATGTAATGATTTGACAGAAGACTTGAAAAAAACTCCGCGAGAGGATAGAATAAACAAATGAGAATTGTGAAGAATGTTTTTCTGAAATAAATCCTATAAATCGGAGTGAGAAAATGAAAAAGAGAATTGTTTCTATTTTGCTTTGTGCAGCTATATTGTGCGCATTTTTCCCCAGCTTAACGACCGTTCAGGCAAACGCGGCCGGTACATATAATCCGAATGCGGCGTTGGCCTTTGCCGCGGAGCATTGGAACGATGGAATCGGCCTGTGCGCTGAATTTGTTTCCAGATGTCTGAATGCCGGCGGCTGTGACAGCTTCAGCAAAAGCTGTACAACGCTGGTCGGACAACTTCGTGAGAGAACAGACTGTACGGAACATACCATTCCGGTCAATCCGAATAAATCGGTTACGATAAAGGATCGCTTGGATGAGATTGCGCCCGGCGACCCGCTGTTTTTCCACTGCTCATTTCAAAACAACTATCAGCATGCGCTTCTTTGCAACGGAATGGACAAAGACGGCTTGCTCAAAGCATACGCTCATAATACGGCGAATGACGGCTCTCGTGCGATCTATTATAACTATTTATGTCCGGAATGCAGACATCCGTCAATCGATTATGTCACGGTATTTCATTTTGAAACAGACCCTCCGACGCTGACAGGCTGGATGTCGGAAAGCAAGCTGGGCGATGAGAGCAATCAATTCCTGACAGGAAACCGGTATTATTTATGCTATAAGCTGTATGACGAGGAGAGCGGAAAGCTGTACGATTCCTATGGAGGCGCGGCCTACAAGGTATCCATGGAGGTCTACAGGCCGGATAATTCCATCTTGTGCTCATATTCTTTCCGAAACGACACAAACTGGCTTTCGGTATGCTTCCCGACGGCAGGCACATACCGTTATCAGATCACGGTCAACGGCGATTTTTCCGATACAATTTCCGGCTCAATGGAAGTAAAAGAGAGCATGATGACGCTTTCTGCGCAGTCAGCGCAGGAAGAACTGAAACTGACGGAGCAGCCGTCTAAGACGATTGAACTTTCCGTAGCGGGCTTTCACAGCAATCCGTTATCCGTGAAAAAAAGTGAGCTTTCAAACGGTGCTTTTTCCGCAACGCTGGATTCGTTTGATAAACAGACGGTCAGATTAACTGTGTCGGCGCAGGCGGTTGGGCAGGGCAGTATCACTGTCAGCCTGTTTGATGCGCTTACGTCTGAGAAGCTTGCAACAGAAACGATCGATATTACCGTAACAGGGGCTGAAACCGCCGTTTCTTACCACGCAAACGGCGGTACAGGCGCGCCGCTGCCGCAAAAGGCATACTGCGGTGAAAGTGTTTTCCTTTCCACGGAAAAACCAGAGGGGAAATCATATGAGGTTCGGTTTGATGCAAATGGCGGGGAGATGTCTGACAGTACGAAGTACTATTTTCAGAACTTCACCTCATGGAACACCAAGGCAGACGGCACAGGGGAAACCTATCTGAGCGGTGAATACTGCTGTGTGAATGCTCCGATTACGCTTTTTGCGCAATATGACCGGTGCGTTTTGGGTGATGAGGTCATTCCGACAAAGGAAGGCTGTCGCTTTATTGGATGGTATGATTCACCGGAATATGACAGTTTTGGTGCGCCGCTTGGCAATTACTACGCGCCTGGTGCGGAAATCACGCAGGATTTGACGCTTTACGCCATGTGGTCAGCTTCATCTGCCATAGTGTTTGGTGATCTGAATTTTGACGGTGTGATCTCCGACACGGATCTTATGAAAATGACAGCTTGCGTCGATGGGGAAATCGAATTGGATCAAACGGACGCATTTCTTGCCGATATCGACGCTGACGGCGATATCGATCAGGACGATGCGTCCCTGCTGGAAAGCCTTTTGGACGGATCGATAAAGCAGGAGGATTTGCCCGCATACCAAACGCAGAAGCAGTTTCACGTTGAAGGTGTTCAAGAAACAGAGATTCCTTACGGCAGTGCGCCGGACACGGACGCACTGGTATTCAGAATCGACTATGGCAATGATATCGGCTATTCTGTTTCGGAGGGACTGACCGTTACGGGATTCGACCCGTATCAAATCGGGCATCAAACGCTTACGGTTTCCTTCGGCCAGTTCTCAGCGGCGTGTTCCGTTACGGTGCTGCCTCCGGATTTTTTGCTGAATTTTGATGCCGGTGACGGCGCTGTATCGGATAGACAGCGCCGTGTAAGGTACGGCAGTGTGATCGGCGAGTTACCGATTCCTGTCAGAGCGGGATATATTTTCCTCGGCTGGTCATTCGACGAATCCGGAACAGAATATATTTCAAAGGACACGGTTTACTCCGACTTCGAGAGTCGAACGGTATATGCCTGTTGGGAAAGCGGATGCTCGGAAAACTCCCATGCGTATGAAGCTGTCATTGTTGCTCCGACCTGCACGCAAAAAGGGTATACGGAGCATATCTGCACGGTTTGCGGCGCTTCTGATTGCGGCGCGTATGTCGATACGCTTGTCCACAGCTTTGCAGAGGGCTTCTGCTCCCTGTGCGGACAAAAAGATCAGAGCTATGTTCCCGGCATGTGTGACGGCGGAGCCAATTGCCCGGGTGCCGTTTTTGAGGATGATCCGGCGCCTTATAATTGGGCGCATATCGGAATTGATTTCTGCATCAGCAACGGATTGTTTTTCGGAGAATCCGCAACAAGCTTCTCTCCGAACAAGACGATGACGCGCGCGATGCTCGTAACGGTGTTATACCGCTTGGAGGGAACGCCTGCCGTAACTGCCGAAAATCTCTTTGTCGATGTGGAGGAGGGTACATGGTATTCGGAGGCGGTTGTCTGGGCGGCGGAAAACGGAATCGTTACCGGTGCGGAGCACAACCTGTTTTACCCCGAAGACGACATTTCCAGAGAGCAAATCGCTGCGATCTTTTATCGCTATGCCTCCTTTAAAACCTACGACACCTCCTTCTCCGTCGATCTTTCAAGCTTCCCGGATGAGGAGAAGGTCAGCGATTGGGCCTATGAGTCCCTGTGCTGGGCGACGGAAGTTGGATTGGTCAACGGAAACGGATATGCGGACGGAAGTTATCTTGAACCGCAGAACGGTGCAACAAGAGCGCAGGTCGCCGCCATGTTCATGCGTTTCATCAATCAATTCCAATAAGCGCCGCGGTTTTGACCATCCGGGATTGAACCGTTTTTTCGGCGCTGTCTCATATGATTGTTTCGGTCATTTTGAGACAGCGCCTTTTTGTTTCTGACCGTAGGATGAGAAAGGCAAAATTTTGGTTGAAAAAGTGCGATACAGGGTATAGAATAAAAATGATGTGATTTGTACAATTTCAATTATAGAAGGATTGAATGATAACTCTGATACTGATTCTTGAAAAAAGCTTTTTGCTAAGAAGCGGTATAAAAGCCGGAACATTTTGCCGAATGTTTCGTCTGATATATTATGTGACGATTTTTTAAGGATAATCACTGGAGGTTGCTATGAAAAAGCAAGGAATTTTTATCTTTATTTTGATTCTCGTCCTGATGTTTGTATCGGGATGCGGCGAGACGCTTCCGTCTGTTTATGTGCAGTCCGTGAATGAGATTATGGGCTATAGCGCTGCCGGAGAATATAATGTCTGCTCCGGTATCGTAGTGGCTCAGAATGAGACAAAAATCGAGAGGGACGCAGAACGGAAGATTTCGGAACTGAAGGTGGAAGCCGGTCAGAATGTTTCCGAGGGAGACGTGTTGTTTGTTTACGACATGGAAGAAGCGAAGCTTACCATCGATAAAGCGGAGCTGGAGCTTGAACAACTGAAAAACAGTGTTACTGACATTGAGGAACAGATCAAAGAGCTGGAAAATGAGAAGAAATATGCTTCTTCTTCCGACCAGCTTTCCTATACCATTCGCATTCAGACCCTGGAGACGGACAAGCTGGAAGCCGAGTATAATATTTCCGTAAAGGAACGCGAACTGGAAAGCATGAAAACCTCCATCGGAGACGGTGAGGTCAGAGCTCCCATCAGCGGAAAAGTCAAGTCGATCAATGAAAACGGCGCAGTGGATGAGATGACGGGTGCCGCGCTGCCATATATCGTACTGATTGAGGAGGGCGCCTACCGCGTCAAGGGAACCGTTAACGAGCTGAATCGAAGCGATTTCTTTGAGGGACAGTCTGTGATCATCCGCTCCAGAATCAACGGCGAACAGACGTGGCACGGTATGATCGAGCTGATTGAGAGCACACCGGAGGAGTCGCAAAACAATAATATGTACTATTACGGTGCAAGCGATGAGATGACCTCCTCCAGCAGCTATCCGTTTTATGTTCAGTTGGAAAACACGGACGACTTGCTGCTCGGCCAGCATGTGTATATTGAGCCGGATGCCGGTCAGAACGATGTGCAGAGCGGACTTTGGCTGAATGCATCGTATGTTGCCGGTTCGGAGGAAGAGGGCTACTATGTTTGGGCAGCGGATAAAAACGATAAGATTGAAAAGCGTGAAGTAGTCATTGGCAGTATCGATGAAGAAATGTTCTTATATGAAATTGTTTCGGGCTTGACCGGAACGGATCGGATCGCTTTCCCGGAGGACGGAATCCGTGAGGGAGCGCCCATTGCGGAAACACCGGTCGCTACGGAGGCTTATGAGGAAGAATACTATAATGACGCACAGGTCGGAGGGGTCGGCTGATGCTGGTTGAAATGAAAAACATCTGCAAGGATTATCCGCAGGGGCGTGAAACCGTCCGTATTTTGAAGGATGTTTGCTTGCAGGTCGAGCAAGGGGATTATCTTGCAATTATGGGGCCTTCCGGCTCCGGCAAAACAACGCTGATGAATCTGATCGGATGTCTGGATGTACAGACCAGCGGGGAATATCTGCTTGACGGCGAAGATCTTCGCAACGCAACCAGCGACAGATTGGCTGAGGTGCGCAATCAGCAGTTGGGCTTTGTGTTTCAGAGCTTTTATTTGCTGCCGAAAATGACCGCTGCGGACAATGTGGCACTTCCGCTGATGTATGGCGGTGTTCCGAAAAAGCAGCGCAGAGAACTGGCGGAAGCGGCGCTCAAAACGGTTGGCTTGGAAGATCGTATGGAATTTATGCCCAATCAGCTTTCCGGCGGACAGTGTCAGCGCGTTGCGATTGCTCGGGCAATCGTCGGCAAACCGAAGCTTTTGCTGGCAGATGAGCCGACCGGTGCGCTGGATACCGCAGCCGGAAATCAGATCATGGAAATCTTTGACAAGCTGAACGCGGAAGGTACAACCATTATTATGATTACGCATGAACCGGAGATCGCGCAGCGGGCAAAGCGGATGAGCTTTATCCGTGACGGTATCCTTACCGATGCAAGTCAGGCGGGTGAAGCCGATGAATAAGAAACTGAAAATCATCCTGATCAGTAGCATCAGTGTCATTGTGGCGGTTGCGATTCTGGTCGGCGCACTGTGGTATTTCGGCAATGCCGGAGATCCGGTGGAGGTGCTTCCCGTGAGCTACTGCTCTACAAACGGCAACGGCATGGGAAATCAGTATGACGGTACGGTAACCTCGGATAATTTACAGGCGATCTATCCCAGTAACACACAGACGATTACAGAGATTTTTGTAACTGAGGGGCAGCAGGTCAAAAAAGGCGATAAGCTGCTCAGCTATGATACGACTCTGACTGAAATTCAACTGGAACGTCAGCGCATCGGCGTGCAGCAGGCGGAGCTGGATCTTGAAAATGCAAAAAAGGATTTGGCAGAGATCAACGCAATGCTGCCGTATTCGCCGCCACCTGAAACGCAGCCCACGACCCAGAAGCCCACACAGCCGCTGACGCCGGTGGAGGAGCTTCCTTACGATCTGGGCGGCGAAGGTACGCAGGATCAACCGCACCGCTGGCTTTGGACAGAACGCATGACGTTTGATAATGAATTTATAGACGCAGAGCTTGCGGATAAGAATGAGGTGTGGATCAGCTTTGAGATTCGGGAGCAAAACGCCGTAAACGGGGCACTTCTGGATTGCTGGGGTCTGCACGTGATCAAACTGCCGGCAGAGGATGAAACGCCGGCACAGTATAAATACCACTTCTTTGATCCGTATTTGGAAGACACGGAAGAACCTGTTGAGGAAGAGGAAGAAACCTATTGGCAGGATAACAGCTCTGGTTACACCTCGGCAGAAATCGCTCAGATGCGTAAGGAAAAGGAAAAAGAAATTCGCGATCTGGATGTGCAATACCGTCTTGCGCAGGTAGAGCTTGAGCGCATGACGAAGGAAGCGGAAAACGGGATTGTGTATGCAACCGTAGACGGCGTTGTGACGGCACTGACCGATGCGGAAACCGCGCTGAGTGAAAATACACCGCTGATGATCGTTTCCGGCGGCGGCTGCTTCTACGTTCAGGTACCTCTCGGTGAATACGACTGCGAGAACATTGCGGTCGGAACGCCGGTGGAAGTGATGTCGTGGATGAGCGGCGTACAGGTTACGGGCACACTGGAAAGCATATCCGATCTGCCCACAAGCGGATATTATTACGGCTCCGGAAATCCCAATGTGACGCTTTACGGTGCATTGGTCGCGGTAGATGCTTCTGCAGGCTTGCAGGAAGGAGAATATGTTTCCGTTTCTATCGGTACGCCGGAAGATCAGAGCGGAACGCTCTATCTGGAGAATATGTATATTCGCACGGAGAACGGAAGCTCTTACGTCTACAAGCGTGGCGAGGACGGAACACTTGTCAAAACGACCGTTACGCTCGGAAGCAGCCTTTGGGGCAGCTATACGGCAGTTTACGGCGATATTTCCGAGACGGACTGGATTGCTTTCCCGTACGGCAAGGATGTAAAAGAAGGCGCAAAGACGGTGGAATCATCGTTTGACAGCTTTTACGGCTGACAGGAAGGAGGAATACCATATGACAGAAAGTATTTCTCAGGCGCTTCAAGGCGTTCTTGCACACAAGATGCGCTCGTTTCTGACAATGCTGGGCATTATCATCGGAATCGCATCGATCATTACCATCATATCCAGCATCAAAGGTACCAATGAGCAGATCAAGGAGAATCTGATCGGAGCGGGGAACAATGTTGTTACCGTACAGTTATATCAGAACGATATGCCCTATGACATGAGCTATAACAGCATTCCGCAGGGGGTTCATCAGCTTGAAAGCGAGCAGCGCGATGAGCTGCGTGAGCTTGACGGTGTGCAGGAGGTTTCTTTCTATCATCAGCGCAGCTATGCCGATTCCGTATTTTATCAGAATACGCAGTTTTCCGGCAGCGTCTACGGCATCGATAACACTTATTTTTCGGTCAATGATTATCAGATCAAGCAGGGACGTGCCTTTACGGAGGAAGATGCGGCACAGATGCGGAAGAATCTGATTGTGGATGAGAATGCTGCAAAAAACCTTTTCGGAAGCGAAACGCCTGTCGGGAAAATCGTGGAGATTTTTGGAGAACCCTATACGGTGATCGGTGTTGCGGCGCACAGTAAAACATATGAGCCGGTCATCAATTCCGTGGAGGATTATTACCTCTATGCGGATATGGGTGGAGGCTCGATATTCCTGCCCGACAGCACATGGCCGATCGCATATCGCTTTGACGAGCCGCAGAATGTTGCAGTTCGCGCAGTCTCTACGGATGAAATGACCGGCGCGGGCAAGGCGGTTGCCGATTATCTCAGCGAGCATCAAATCGTTTCCGCTGCTTCGCAGAATGGCTTCAGCTATCGCAGCACCGACCTTCTCGAACGTGCGGAGCAGCTCCAGAAATTGAGCAATGCGACCAATCAACAGCTCATCTGGATTGCGGGCATTTCTCTGTTGGTCGGCGGTATCGGCGTGATGAATATTATGCTGGTCAGCGTTACGGAACGTACGAATGAGATTGGCCTGAGAAAAGCGATCGGAGCAAAACGCCGCAGAATTCTTGCACAGTTTCTGACGGAAGCCGCTGTTCTGACGGGAATCGGCGGATTGCTCGGCGTTTTGGGAGGAATCGGACTGTCGAAACTGATTTCGGGTATCATGAAAACACCCTCGGCAATTAGTGTTCCGGCAATTCTGGCAGCTTCTGTTTTTTCCGTTTTGATCGGAGTGGTTTTCGGAATTGTTCCGGCGGTCAAGGCATCCAAGCTGAATCCGATCGAAGCGCTGCGGCGTGAATGACAAAAAATCGGCATTTCTAAAGCAGAAATGCCGATTTTTATGTGAAAATCCTTTCAAAAGATGATATAATACATAAAACTGAAATCGGAGGGCATCATGCTGAAACCAAAACACCTTCAAAAAGGGGATAAGGTTGCAATCGTCAGCCTGTCAAGCGGAATTCTGGGCGAGGCAAAGTTTATTCACAAGTATCATATTGCAAAGCAGCGCTTGGAGCAGGATTTTGGGCTTGAGGTAGTTGCCATGCCCAATGCGCTGAAGGGAACGCAGTATATTTATGAGCATCCGGAAGCGCGGGCGCAGGATCTGATGGAGGCATTTCAAGATCAATCGATCAAGGCGGTTTTTTGCGCCATCGGCGGAGACGACAGTATTCGTATGCTTCCGTACATTGATTTTGATGTTTTGCGAAATAACCCGAAAATCTTTACAGGCTTTTCCGATACGACCTCCAATCACTTTATGATGTATCAAGCAGGATTGATCTCCTACTACGGAGCAAGCGTTATGACCAATTTTTCAGAGTACGGAAAGATCAACGATTATACACTTCACATGATTCGAAAGACGCTTTTTGAGCCGACCCCCTCTCTTGAAATTCCGTCTGCACCGTACTGGTACGATGATGAGGACGAAAAGATCTGGTGGTGCGAGGAAAACAGCAATCGGATCAAGCCATATCATAAAGAGGAAATCGGCTATGAGGTGATTCAGGGAAGCGGAATTGCAGAGGGAAGACTGCTTGGCGGCTGCCTTGATGTTTTTATTGAATTGCTCGGAACACCGCTTTGGCCTGCGCTGGATGAATGGCGGGGGAAACTTCTTTTTTTGGAAACCAGTGAGGAAGATATGCCGTGCGATGAGCTGAAGTGGATTTTACGCAATTTGCAGGCACAGGGAATTTTTGATGTGATCTCCGGAATCCTTGTCGGAAAGCCTGCGCGCAGAAGCAAGTACGAGCCATACAAGCAGGTCTATCGTCAGGTGATCGGATTTGAAGCGGGTCATCCGGAGCTGCCGATTCTCTGCAACGTCAACTTCGGTCATGCCGAGCCGATCTGCGTATTGCCGTATGGCGTTTTGTGCCGCTTGGATGCAGACAAGAAAACGCTGACGCTGCTTGAGCCTGCAACTGAGTAATTCTTTTTTCGGGTTCCTCGTTAGTGCTTGTCCTATAAATGGGACATACTCTGTGATATGATTGCCGCAAGGAGATGAGATTATGCTGCATATATGGCTTTGCAGCGACCGAAAAGTAAATACAGAAAAGATTCTGGATCGCATTTGCGCAAATGCTGAGTGCGGACGCGGCGGGCAGATCCTGATTGTACCGGAGCAGTTTTCCCATATGACAGAACGCCGCCTTTGCAGCCGATGCGGAGATCAGATCAGCCGCTATGCAGAGGTGTTGGGCTTTTCCAGATTAGCAAACCGTGTTTTTTCCGTTGAGGGCGGCTGTGCCGAATCCGAAACGGACGCTGTCGGGCGGCTTTTGATGATGTCCCTTGCGGTAGAACAGGTGCAGTCCAGACTGAAAATCTACGGCGTAAGCGCCAACCGACCCGAGTTTCTGCTTCAGCTACAGAGTACCTTTGACGAATTCCGCAGCTTTTGCGTTACGCCGGAGCGTCTGCGGCAGGTGAGCCGAGAGCTGGATGGCGTATTGGCAGAGAAGACGGAAGAATTTGCGCTCTTGATGGAAAGCTACGATGCTGTCAGCGCGCAAATGGGGCAGAACCCGGAAACAAGGCTGACGCGTTTGCTGTACGCGCTGGAAACAAGCCGCTTTGTGGAGGGAAAGACCTTCTACCTTGACGGATTTACCGATTTTAACGGCGTGGAATACGAGATTATTTCCCAGCTCCTGAACCGCGGCGCAGAGGTGACGGTTGCGCTGCAATGTGATGCACTGGAGTCTTCCAAACAGCAGTTTTCTGCGGCAAGGCAGAGTGCAAAAACACTCTTACGCATGGCACAGCAGCAGAACGAATCGGTTCAAATGATCACACTGCCTGTTGAAATGCAGATACAGCCGCTGCCATATCTGCGAAAGACCGCCTTTTCGGGCGCGATCGTCCCGTATCCAAATCATCAGGAAGAGATTGTCCGTCTGCTCGGCGCAGACAGTATGGCCGAATGCAGAACGGCAACCGGAGAAATACTCCGATTGGCAGCCTCCGGTGTCCGTTGGCGCGATATATCGGTCGCGTGTGCGGATTACGGCACCTATCGTCCGATGTTGGAGTCGCTTTTCCGCAGAGCGGAGATTCCGGCATATTTTGCCGGTGATACGGACATTCTGCGTCAGAATGTCGCGCATATGCTTTTAACCGCTCTTGAGGCGGCTTGCGGCGCGATGGATACGGATGAAGTGCTGGCGTATCTGAAATCGGGCTTTGTTCCGCTGGATAGAGAACGCTGCGACCGTCTGGAAAACTATGTCCTCCTGTGGCGTATCAGCGGGAGCCGTTGGGAGCGTCCATGGACAATGAATCCGGATGGTTTTCGGAAAAAACCAAATGCGCGTTCCAAAGAACGGCTGGAGCAGCTTGAAAGCGACCGCCTGCTTGTGCTTACGCCTCTCCTTCGCCTTCGCAAATCGATTCGGAGCGCCGCAAACACAGCGGAAATGGTGCGGGCATTGTATGCCTTTATGGAAGAAATTGAACTGGATAAAACGCTGAATCGGCTTGCACAGGAACAGTATTCCGCCGGCGATTTGCAAAAGTCACAGGAATATGTTCAGATCTACGGCATTATTTGCACGCTGCTCGAGCAGATGTACGGTGTGCTGGGGCAGAGCGTCCGCAGCCCGGAGAATTTTTATCGTATTTTCCGCGCTGCGCTGTCGCAGAGCAAGGTCGGAACAATTCCTGCCAGTCTGGATTGTGTCACGGTCGGCAGCTTGATGTCTCAGCGCCGCTGCGATACGGATTATGTATGGATACTCGGTGCGAATGAAGGAGCTTTTCCGTGCTCGCACAGCGCCGAAAGCCTTTTGACGGATCGTGAGCGCATCAGCTTAATGGAGCTTGGTGTGAATCTTGCCCCGACTGCGGCCGGAGCGCTGGATCGAGAGCTTGCGGCGATTGACAGCGTGTTCAATGCACCGGTGAAACGTCTCTATCTGGGGGCATCCGACGGGAAAGAAGCATATCTGATCAGAAGAACCTTTGAATTGTTCCCCGATGCGAAAATCTTGCAGGGGGATTCCGAACTGATCGGCCGTTCCGAACGGGAGTATTTATCCTATCTCGTCTCTTCACCGTCGATTTTAGATGCAAAAACCGATTGCTCGGAAGCCTGCCAGAAGGCAAAGGAGCTGCTGCAAGCCTCCGCTTACAGCGTGGAAAGGCTTTCCGAAAATACAATCAAACGGCTCTATGGTGAGCAGCTTGCGCTTTCTTCTTCAAAGATCGATACTTTGGCTTCCTGCCGTTTTGCTTATTTCCTGCAATACGGTCTGCGCGCGGAGAAACGGGAAACGGCGGAGGTCGATCCGAGACTGTACGGTACATTTGTGCATGATGTTCTTGAACATACCGTCCGACAGGTGATGGAGGAAGGCGGCTTCCAAAAAGTTTTGCTGGAGCGAGTGCTGGATATCGCAGAAAACCGCATGGAGATTTATGCAAGAGAAGAGCTTGCCGATCTCTGGGAATCTGCAAGAGCCGAATATTTGTTCCGTCGGAATTTCTCGGAGGTTCGGCTGATTGTAACGGATCTATACCGCGAAATGTCTGCGTCGGAATTCCGTCCGCAATGGTTTGAACTTCATTTTGCGGATCGGGACGGAATGCTTCCTGCAATCAAAATTGCCGGTGAGAAAATGACGGCGCGTTTGGAGGGCTATGTTGACCGTGCGGATATCTGGCGGGACGGCGAGAACGTCTATGTCCGTGTTGTGGATTACAAAACGAACAAGAAAAGCTTTGATTACACAATGATTTTAAACGGACTTCTGCTGCAAATGCTGCTGTATCTGTTTGCGCTGGAGCAGTCCGGAAAAAAACTGCTCAATGCGCCGCTGCGTCCGGCCGGCGTTCTGTATTTTGAGGCAAAAGCGGAAAATACATCGCTGAAAAACAAGTTCAATGAAAAGGATATGAAAAAGAAGCAGAAGGAGCAGAAAAAGCGCAGCGGCTTGGTGCTTGACAATGAGGCGGTTTTGCAGGCGATGGAGCCATGTGAGGACGAGCCGACCTATCTCCCGTACAAGCACGATAAGGAAAACAATCGCGTCGGAAGCCTGTTTACAACGCAGCAACTGCATCTTTTGGAGAAATATGTGTTCAAGACGGTTGCGGCGCTCGGTGATGAGCTTTACAGCGGTGAAATTGCTCCCAATCCGTACTATCTGACCAATAGCTCCAATGCCTGTGCATATTGCCCGTATGCCTCCGTCTGCCGCGGCAATAAGGAGGAACGGTGGCTGAACAAAGTGAAATCTGCGGACGAATTTTGGGCGCAGATCGGGGAGGAAAAGAAGAATGGCGAAATTTGAACTGACAAAGGAGCAGAAAGCAGTCGTTGATAATCGCGGCGGCACGTTGCTGATTTCGGCGGCGGCAGGCTCCGGAAAGACAAAGGTTCTGATCGATCGCGTCCTGAAACGTGTGGAGGAAGAACAGTATAACATTGACGATTTCCTGATGATTACCTTTACGCATGCAGCCGCTTCTGAGCTTCGCGGAAAAATGATTGCTCAGCTCAGTCAGCGTCTTTCCGAATGTCCCGATAACCGCCACTTGCAGCGTCAGATGAGCCGTGTTTATCTGGCACAGATTTCTACGATCCATTCCTTTTGCGCTTCCATTTTACGCGAGTATGCACATCTTTTGGACATACCCGGCGATTTTCGCCTGTGCGATGAGCAGGAAGCAATCATCTATCGTGAACGTGCCATGCAGACAACGCTGGAAACGGCTTACCGCAATATCCGTGAGGAACCTCAGATTGCGGCTGCGTTGGATATGTTTGGACGCGGACGCGATGACCGTGCGCTGCCGGAACTGATGATAAACTCGTTTTTTGCCTTGCAGTGCTATCAGGATCCGAAACAGCGGATCAAGCAGCTGCATGAATCGCTGCATACCGAAAATTGCACCGATGTCGGACAAACCATTTGGGGAGAATATTTGATCTCTGAGTTTCATGCGTTTTTGGACAGTGCGATACAGTCCATGCGCCGCGCAGTTGAGACGATTACACAAACCGATTGGCTTGCGCCGTATCTGGAAGGCTTTCAGAGCGACATAGAACAGCTCAAGCTGTTAAAGCAGCAGACGCAATGGGAGGATATCCGCAAAACGTTTGTCAAGCCTGCACACCTTTCCAGAATCACAAAATGCCCGGACACGGAATTGAAGGAGAGCATTCAGGGGATAAAAAAGCGAATCATGTCGGTGCAGATGGAGAAATGGAGCGAGATTTTTTCCATTCCCTCGGAGGAAGCGTTAGCGGATCTTTCGTTGACAGCAGAAGCGTTGCACGGCTTTTTAATCTTGACGGAACAATTCTCCGAACAGTACCGAAAAGAAAAAGGCGGACGGCGTGTGCTGGATTATAACGATCTGGAGCATTTGACGCTCAAACTTCTCGTTGCGAAGGACGGCAGCCGCACTCGTGCCGCAAAAGAGATTTCCGAACGTTTTGCGGAGATCATGGTCGATGAGTATCAGGATACCAACCGTGTGCAAGACGCGATTTTCCGTGCGATTTCAAAGGATGAAAAGAACCTGTTCTTTGTCGGTGACGTGAAACAGTCGATATATCAGTTCCGGCTCGCGGATCCGACGATGTTTTTGGAAAAATACCGGAAGTTTGTGCCTTATACGCAGGCAAACGACGGAGAGCCGAGAAAGATTCTGCTTTCGGATAATTTCCGTTCCGATGCAAGGATTCTTGCTGCGGCGAACGATGTATTCCGTTTATGTATGACCGAGCGCGTTGGAGGTCTGCGCTACGGCGATGATGAAGCACTTCGTGCAAAAGCGATCATTCCGAAATCCTCCGACTGTCCGGTGGAGCTGCATTGTCTGAATACGAAGACGATCCCCTCCCAGCCAAAAATCTCCAACGATGAGATTGAAAGTGAATTCATCGCCCGACGAATTGAAAAAATGCTGAAAAACAAAGAAATGATTCCGGAAAGCGCTGATTCCTTCCGCCCGATTCGTCCGGAGGATATTGTGATCCTGTGCCGCAGCATGAAGAACAAGCCGCAAATTTACATGAATGCGCTTGGCAGACATGGAATTCGGTGCGTCTGCGGAAATGACAACATTTTTCTTTCGGAGGAAATAACGATTCTGTCCGCACTGCTTCAGGTCATTGATAATCCGCATCAGGACATTCCGCTGCTGACGGTTTTGTTTTCGCCGCTGTTTTGTTTTTCCTCCGATGATCTTGCGTTGGCACATACGCAAGATCGAAACGGTGACCTTTTCGATGCAATATTAAAATATGATAAAGCAGAAAGCTTTGTCAGCTTTTTAAACGAGATGCGGAATCTTGCGCAAACTTCCTCGCTGCACAATCTGCTCAATACACTGGAAGAACGTCTGTTTCTGCGTGCGATTTTCGGCGCGATGGATGCCGGGGAGCAGCGTATCAGAAATTTGGAGCGGTTTTTCGCTTTGGCAGACACGTTTGAAAACGGTGAACGCTTCGGCTTAGGCAGCTTCCTTTCGTATCTGGAGCTGATGAAGAAAAAGGGTGTCCAAACGGAGGACAGCAAAATCACCGGCGCGGTTCGATTGATGACGATGCACGCCTCCAAGGGACTGGAATTTCCGGTGGTTTTTCTGGCGGACCTTTGCAGACCATTTAATATGGAGAATGCCAAAGCGCCGCTGCTTGTGGATGCGCAGCTCGGAATCGGCGCGAATGTGTTTGCTCCGGAACAGCGCTTGTCTTATCCGACCGTTGCAAGAAATGCGATCGTTAACCGAATCCGAAAGGAAAGCATTTCTGAAGAAATGCGAATTTTGTATGTTGCAATGACGCGAGCAAAATATAAAATGATTATGACTTGCTGCGGCAGCAATTTGACCGGTATGCTCAGCCGAATTGCGTCAGAGCTGACGAATCCCGCAGAAGACCTTCTGATTGAATCGGCACAAAATCACGCACATTGGATTTTGATGTGCGCCATGAGCAGGGCAGAAGCGGGCTGCCTGTTTGAAGCAGGCGGTTATCCGGAAAAAAGATTTGTTTCTGATGATCCTTGGGATATTTCCTTCCATGACGGCAACGAGTTTGTATCAGACGGCAGAGAAATGAACGAAGTGAACCAAAGCTCTGCGTCTCAGGATATGATCGAATACCAGCCGCTTCATAGAACTCATCATGAGGCGGAGACTTCTCCAAGCAAAATAACAGCAACGCAGCTGAAAGGACGCAGCTTGGATGAAGAGATTTCCTCCGATGCCCCTGCGCAGCCGCTTTTCCATTTTCCGAAGCCGCAATTTAGCCAGCAGCATAAGTTGACACCGACAGAGCGCGGAACGGCGATTCATTTAGCAATGCAGTATCTGCGCTATGAAAGATGTATCGATTTGCCTGAGATTGAAGCGGAATTAGACCGCCTGCTGGCAGAGAAGTTCCTGACTGTGCAGCAGCGCGAGGCAGTTGATGCGCGGAAAATTCTGAATTTCTTTTCCTCCGAGCTTGGACAGCGCGTTCTCCATGCAAAAGAGTTGATTCGTGAATTTAAGTTTTCTGTTTTAGAGGACGGAGCAATTCTGAATCCTGCGCTTGCAGGCGAACAGGTTCTTTTGCAGGGCGTGGCAGATTGCGGAATTCTTGAACCGGAGGGACTGACAATTATTGATTTTAAGTCTGACCGTGTAAAGCAGGGAGAGGAAGGAAAATGTGCTTCATATTACAAAGGACAGCTTGATGCATACAGTGTCGCTTTGTCAAAGGTCTTTGCCCGTCCGATAAAAGCCCGATATTTGTATTTCTTTTCCATCGATCAGGCAGTTCGTGTTTCATAAAAAGAAAAGGCTCTATGTCAATAGTTGGGGTAGAGATAAAAAAGAAATAATCGCAAGTC
>SAMEA3663296__coassemble_409_pt1 | contig 17956 bp, 13 predicted proteins | sample SAMEA3663296__metabat2_high_PE_018 | metagenome-assembled genome bin SAMEA3663296 (sample SAMEA3663296) | pig gut metagenome | biome: pig gut; feature: pig-associated habitat; material: faeces | place: China | collected 2013
GCCCCAGTGCAAGCAGGTGATGAAGCAGCAGGAGCTGACCGTATGCTTCACCCCGTCCATTCCTGCGGAACTGACCGGAGCGCAGGCGGAGGCAGGCTACAGCGCCGCTTTGCGCGTGCGCAGCAGCAATCAGCTTTGCGGCTGGGTCTGCGGACGCACGGTGCGCGCTTCCGATCTGTGGACGGCTCTGGGCGATTTGCAGACTGCCGAATTCGTCCGGTGGCACACCTCCGGCCGCATTCTTCTGGTGGATCGGGTGCATCTGTCCGGAGAGCAGGCACAGGAACACGCCCGACTGCTGCTGACGGAGCTTCTGGTGCGCTCGTTGGAGGACGACCACACCTACGCCCTGTATTTGCGCCAGCCGGGAGACGACTGGGTGGTGGGTGTGCTGCCCCAGCTTGGCTTCTGCCCCGTACCGGGGCGCAGCGACGTGTACTATGTGGATATGCGTGCGCCCATCGTGCTGGTACAGGACGTGATGCTTCGCTTTAAGGAGCCTCTGCGCAGTGACCCCGCCGTAGGACAGGCCGTGGAAAGAACCCGTCCCCGTCTGCGTCTGGCGCTGGCCGCTCTTTTCCCCGGCAAGCTCATCGCCAGCTTTGATGCCGAACTGCTCAATCAGGGGCTGGTGGAGCGAGTGCAGCGCTGCAACGGCGTGCAGGACGTTCCCGCCGGGCAGCGCCGTCTGGGGCCTTATATGTGCGTGCCCTACGGCAAAATTCTGGCCGGAGAAGTAGTACCCAACACCGTGACCAAAAGTCTGCATGTGGACAAGGCCTACACCGACGATATCTACCATTTCGTCATCAAAGAATATCCCGGCTATTCGGGTCTGTCCATTCAGGCACGGACGGTCAAATCCTTCCAGCGTCCGGTGATTCTGGTGGATGATCTGCTCCACAAGGGCTATCGGCTGGAAAAGCTGGAGGCCGTGTTCCGTCAGGAATCCCTAAAAATCCACAAGATCATTGTGGGCATTCTCTCCGGACGGGGCAAAGACCTGATGGAGCAGCAGGGGCATGAGGTGGACTGTCAATACTTTATTCCCAACCTGCGCTACTGGTTTACGGAAAGCCTGCTCTACCCCTTTATCGGCGGTGACAGCATCGACGGCATCCCCGCCGTGGAGGGGATGCTCCCCACCGCCAACCTGATTCTGCCCTACGAGTATCCCAGCTATCTGCAGGGATTGAGCCAGGACGCTCTGGCAGGCTTCTCCCGCACGGCGCTGGAAAACGCCGCAGAAATTTTACAGACCGTGGAAACGCGCCATCAGCAGTGCTTCAGCACTGCTCTGACCATCCGCCGTCTGGCCGAAGCCTTTATTTATCCCAGGATTCCCTATCGGGGACGTTATACCCGTTACGATCCCAACGCAACAGCCTCTGACTATGTACGCGACGATCTGCAAAGCTTCCGCCGTCTCTATGCCCAGAAGCCGTAAGCTTTTCCCAATCCTATCCGGCAGCTCCTCTGCCGGATAAACAAGGAGCCGCGATCATGAATTTTTACGCCTATGAAGATCTCTGCCTGTGTCCCATGGGAGGCAGGCTTCCCGAAAGCGCCGCTGCCGTGGCAGCTCCCTTTGCTCCGCTGGTGTTTCTGCTGGAGCGTGACCCTGCCTGCAGCCGCGGCATCTTTGCCGTTCGCTCCCTTTCTCAGGTGACGGAGCCGGAAAATCCGGATCTGCTGCTGCCCAGCGCCCCCGCCGCGGGGACGCTGGCCGAGTTCGTGGCGGCCAACGGTGCGGTGGCGGTCAACACGGCCTTTGCAAACTGGTACAATGTGCTGCGGCGCACACTTCAGGCCAAATCCACCGGCCTGCGCCTGAACGTGGTAGGTCTGGGAGACGTGGGCGGCACTTTTTTGACCGGTCTGACCCTGCTGGGGGGCGAAACCGTCCGCCGGATCGGCATTTATGACCCCAACGAAGCCCTGTGCGAACGCTACGAGATGGAGCTGAATCAGATACTGCCCGTATCCGACGCGCCCATGCCCCGTGTGACGCTGTGCGAAAAGCGGGATCTGTTTGACTGCGACGCCTTTGTCTTTACGGCCTCCCGGGGCGTACCGCCGGTGGGAGCGCAAGGCGACGTACGCATGGCACAGTTGGAAAAGAACCGGGAAATGTTGAAAAGCTACAGTCAGCAGGCCAGAGATGCCCTGTTTTCCGGTCTGTTCTTTCAGGTTTCCGATCCGGTGGATCTGCTTGCCCGAGCGGTGTTCTGGCAGACCAACAAGAAAAACGGCGCGGCAGACTTTGCCGGTCTGCTGCCGGAGCAGATACAGGGCTGCGGTCTGGGAGTCATGGCGGCGCGTGCCGCCTATTACGCCCAGGATTTTTCCCGTGGACGAGTCTACGGTCCTCACGGTGAAGGGCTGGTTGCCGCCAACGACTGGGGGTCGGGCTATGACGATGCGCTTTCCCGGGAGCTGACGGCTCTGGCACGCAGCGCCAATGTACGGGTGCGCGAGCTGGGCTTTAAGCCCTACATCGCCCCTGGTCTGTCTTCGGCCTGCGTCTCCGTTTTACAGGCGTTACGGGGGCAGTTCCACTATGGAACCGTCCCCATCGGCGGCGTATGCTTCGGCTGCCGCAGCCGCTATACTCCCTACGGGCTGGAGCTGGAGCGTCTGCCCCTGGCAGCACAGCTCCGGCAGCGTATTGCCGTATCCTATGCCGACTTAAAGGAGATGGAAAGCCAATGCCGCCTCTGACAGTAATCCAATGCGGTCAAAGTCCCCGCCTGCAGGCCGTGCTGACCGCCGCCTTAGGGCAGACGGAGGTCTGTTTTCTATCCGTGGCGCAGGCGGCACTGACCGATCTGCAAAACCGCCGCCTGCTTTTTGCCATAGCGGTGGGAGAATTCGGAATTGATGAAAACTTCTGTCGGCTGCTGCATCTGCTGCGCAGCCGCCCCGACTGTCTGCATGGCTGCGTGGGTGCGGTGCTCATGGACGGAGCAACGGAGCTGGATACCAAGCAGGCGGCCAGAATGCTGGTCTTTGCCGCCAACAAGGCAGGCTGCCTTTTTCCGGGCAAGCCGCTGGTGGAGGGCACCGGTTCTCTGCGCAATCTGGAAATTCAGGCCAGAAAAAACGGCCTGAGCCCGGAACAGACCTATCCTTTTGCCGCTCAACATTTGGTGGAAAAGCTGCTGACGTTCCGACCTGCACGGCAAAAAAGACCCCGACTGCTGCTGCTCCACGCCTCGGATCACCGCACCTCCAACACTCTTGCGCTGGGAGAACAGGTGGTCGGGCGGCTGTCGGGCTGCGAGATAACCACCCTTTCCGTGCGCAACGGCGCCGTTCACGACTGCCGCGGCTGCTCGTATACCGTGTGCGCCCACTATGCCAAAAGCAACTCCTGCTTTTACGGCGGCGCTATCATGGATGAAGTGTTTCCCGCTCTGCGCCAATGCGATGCCCTGCTTTTGCTGTGTCCCAACTATAACGACGCTGTAGGCGCCAATATTATGGCCTGCATCAACCGCATGACCAGCCTGATGGTCAGCGACGCACTGGCAGGCAAGTATCTGTATGCCATCGTTGTCTCCGGCTACAGCGGCGGCGATCTGGTGGCGCAGCAGCTTTTGGGCGCTCTGTGTCTGAACAAAACCCTGATCCTGCCGCCGGACTTTTGTCTGCTGGAAACGGCCAACGATCCGGGCAGCGCCCTGCATCTTCCGGGCATCCAGACCCGTCTGGACACCTTTGCCCAAAACATTCGCCGACAGCTTTTTCAAACAGAGGATGCCTGACACGAATACCTGATAGAAATCTTGAATTCTTTCCGAAGCACCTCCCGTATATGTCATTCTGATACTGGTTCATATAAAAATATTCCACACAAAAGGCGATGGATTTCTCACCTTTTGTGTGGAATTCTTAATTTTTTTCAACATTTTTTACGAGAAAGAGCTTTTTCTACCCCTTTCCCATTTTTTAACGTACCAATGACAAAACTCCAAAAAAACTGTTTTTCCAAAATTTTTACAACAGTGTATGCAGGGCGGACAGGCTGTTGATCTCGTAATCGGGCGTGATATCCGCTCGGCGCGGCTTATGATTTGGATTGAACCAGCAGGTGCGGATCCCGGCATTTCTTCCACCGCAAATGTCACTTGTCAGGCTGTCGCCGATGATCAGCGTCTTTTCCGGATCAAAGTTCGGAATTCTTGCAAAGCAGTAGTCAAAATACTCCCGTTCAGGCTTATGGTGTCCCGTTGTTTCCGAAATAAAAATCTCCTTGAAATAATGCCCGATGCCTGCGCTCTCCAGCCGCGAATACTGCGTTTCCGCAACACCGTTGGAAGCTAGATACAAGTCATACTTCGGTGCCAGATACTCCAGAAGCTCTACCGCGCCCTCAACGAAATAATGACCGATTCCCAGATAGCCGCGATAGATGTCCTCCGTGCTCTGCGCATCCAGGCTGCTTTCCAATTCACGGAACAGAAGCTCAAAGCGGCGGATGAGCACCGTATCACGGGTGATCTCGCCGCGTTCATATGCCTCCCACTGGGAAAGGTTGATCTCACGATAGCGCTCAAGCAATTTCTCTGTCGGTTCCAGACCAACCTGACGGAAAGTCTTGCTGATTGCCGCATGCTCCGCCGCGCCGAAGTCCAGTAAGGTATCATCCAAATCCATTAAAATCGTCCGAAACATGGCTTTCTCCTATTGCTTTCTTTTGGCTATCGCGTTGGAAATTGCCGCAAAGCCATCCATTCCGAGTGTCTCACCGCGAACGGAGGGCGAAATTCCGGCATTTTCCAGAAGCTCCGTCAGTTCCGCTTTCGTGAATTCTCCGAAAGCGGCGGACAGACCGTTCAGCAAGGTCTTACGACGCATGGCAAAGCTTGCGCGAACCGTACGGAAGAACAGTTTTTCATCCTCAATTTGTGCCGGAGGCTCCTTTCGCATTTTCAGGCGGACAACCGCGCTTGTCACTTTCGGCTGCGGCATGAAGCAGGAAGCAGGCACATCAAACAGCAGCTCCGGCTGCGCATGATAATTGCACAGGACGGTAAAAGCAGAATAGTCCGCACTGCCCGGTTTTGAGCAGATTCGCTGCGCAACCTCTTTCTGTACCATAACCGTGATTGCATCAAAACACTTGCTTTCCAGCAGCTTCGTCAGTACCGGAGAAGTGATATAGTACGGAAGATTGGCACAGGCAAGCGGCTTTTTATCCCCGAATTTCTCCTTCACTAGCGCCGGAAGATCCGCCTTCAGCGCATCACAGAACAAAATCTCCAAATTGTCAAATTCGCCCACGGTGGCTTTTAGAATCGGTTGAAGCGTTGTATCAACCTCCAGCGCAACAACGCTGCCTGCACGCAGACACAGCTCCTGCGTCAGCGGACCAAACCCCGGTCCGACCTCCAGAACGCCGCAGGTTTCGTTGATCTCGGATGCTTCAACAATCCGCTGCGGCACCCATCGCTGCGTCAGGAAATTCTGTCCTTTCGCTTTGGAAAAGCGAAAACCGTATTCCGCAAGCAGTGCCCGCATGATCTGCGGATTACATACATCAAGCATAAAAACACCCCTTCTCTGCTATTTTACCAGAGAAGGGGTTATTTTGCAATCAGGTTATTTCAGAATATAAGCCGTACAGGTGCGAACGCCAAACTGATAGCATTCCGCAAACGTATCGAAATACAGGTCAACCTTGTAGCCCTTGATGCCGCCGCCAATGTCCTCGGCAACGCAATAACCATAGACATACTGACCGTCATTGGACACAATATACATTCTGGTTCCCAAGGGGATATAGTTCGGGTCCACCGCGACCGCACCGACACGAGCCAGCGTTCCGCTGTAGGTGTAACCCGGGCTGCCGCCGCAGGAATACGCCGTACAACTAACCGTAATGGCCTCGGTATAGGTATAGGTCATGCCGGAAGAGGTGGTCAGCGTGCCGCCGCTTGCCGAAGGCGCGGAAGGAGCAGCCGTTGTTTCCGTGGGCGTTGTCGGCACGGCAGTCGTGGGAGTGTTGTTGCCGGTCGGCTCCGTTGCACCGTTATCCGGCGCGGAAGTCGGTTCCGTTTCTCCATCGTTCCGACTGCCTTCTTTATTTTGTCCGGGCTGAGATGTGATCTGACGGTTCGGCCCTCTGACAACCAACTCGGTTACGCTGTCCGTAATCACATTTTCATTCAGGATCTCGCGGGAAACTTCAACACCGTTTTCATATGTAACTTCGGCATTGTAGCGGACAAGACCGTCCATACCCTCGATCAGAACAATTTCTTCTCCGGGAGCAAGCTCCGGATCTTCATAGTACTTTGTCTCATAGGGAATCTTTTCTTCGTACTGCAAAAGCTGAACGTCCTTGTGTATGACTTTGACGGTCATTCCGTCATAGGTCTTCATATCGACGTCACAGGAGAGCACATCGTCCTCGCCGAGCTCAATGCCCATGCGATCCAAAAGCTCGCTGACCGTCTCTCCATAGGTATTCATGACGCTCCGGTTTCCCTGATTAACGACCGTGACCGTCTGCATTCGCTGAATGTCAATGCAGTAGCCTCCGTCATGATAGGTTGTGGTGTAGGTATCCTCTTCGCTCAGCTCGATGCCTGCTTCATTCAGGACCACATCCGGATCCGAACTGAAAGTTTTATAAACCGTTACGTTCCCACCATCGGTGATTACATAGCTGTTCTGAGCAAAAACAGTCTGCGACAGCAAGCCGGCCATCGCCGCTACCATTACCGCAATTGCAATCAGGCGATACGTCCAACGATTGCGTTTCTTTATCTGTTTTTCCGTTCTGCGCATAAGAGTATCCTCCTTTCCATAATGTTTGGTTTCAAATACGAAACTATTGTTACCTTATTGTAACTGTAGCTTAATTATAACATTTATTTTGTTTTTGTCAAGCTTTTTGTTGATTTTCCGGAATTCGTCAAACTTTTTGAAAATTATGGTATATAAAACGATGACTACATAGATGTATTTTTTCCTGCAAAAAACACAATATATTGTGAAAAAGTTACAAAATAGTTAACATAATAAATAAAAAGAGAAACCATTTGACATTTTCAAAAAAAAGTGCTATATTATGCCCAAAAGAGGCAATGACGAAGAAATTCACCGGTTTTTTTCGGCGGTCAGAGAGGGAGCGGTCGGTGCAAGCTCCTGCGTCGATCCGGTGCGTACCGCTTCCGAGTCGCTTTCCCGAACGTTGCAGTAAGGAAAGACGGGTGCGCCCGTTAAAGCGTGCATGAGCGGCAGCATACTATTTATCATATGTAGGCTGCAAGCAGGGTGGAACCGTGGGAATACATTTTCTCACCCCTGATTCATTTCAGGGGTGATTTTTTATTGCCCCGAATCGAAAAGGAGGCACCAATTATGTCCGAAGAAAATCTGTACACCTTTGAAAACGAATCCTACCGCAAGACCTACTGGCATACCTGCTCTCACGTCATGGCGCAGGCCGTCAAGCGCCTGTATCCGCAGGTAAAGCTGGCTATCGGCCCGTCCATTGACAACGGCTTCTACTACGATTTTGATTCCGACTTCTCCTTTACGCAGGAGCATCTGGACGCAATCGAAGCGGAAATGAAGAAAATCTGCAAGGAACGTCTGCATCTGGAACGCAGCGAAAAGCCCCGTGAAGAAGCCATTGCCTACATGGAGTCCCGCAACGAGCCTTATAAGGTAGAGCTGATTCACGATCTGCCCGAAGACGCCGTCATTTCCTTCTACACCCAGGGCGAGTTCACCGACCTTTGCGCCGGTCCGCATCTGGATTCCACCGGACGCATCAAGGCAAACGCCTTTAAGCTGACGCAGTGCTGCGGCGCATATTGGCGCGGCGATTCCAAGCGCAAGATGCTGCAGCGAATTTACGGCATTGCTTTCCCGAAAAAGGAAGAGCTGGACAACTATCTGCAGCAGCAGGAGGAAGCCCGTAAGCGCGACCACAACAAAATCGGACGTGAGCTGGAATTCTTTACCACCGTTGATGTCATCGGTCAGGGTTTGCCGATCCTGCTGCCAAAGGGCGCAAGAGTCATTCAGCTTTTGCAGCGCTGGATTGAGGACGAGGAACAAAAGCGCGGCTACCTGCTGACCAAAACGCCGCTGATGGCAAAGAGCGATCTGTACAAGATCTCCGGTCACTGGGATCATTATCTGGACGGAATGTTTGTTCTCGGCGATCCCAACGACGAGAGCAAGGAATGCTTTGCGCTTCGTCCGATGACCTGCCCGTTCCAGTATCAGGTCTTTCTGAACCGCGCACGCAGCTACCGTGATCTTCCCATGCGTCTGGGTGAGACGTCTACTCTCTTCCGCAATGAGGATTCCGGCGAGATGCACGGTCTGATCCGTGTCCGCCAGTTCACCATTTCCGAAGGGCATCTGATTTTGCGTCCGGAACAATTAGAGGAAGAATTTAAGGGCTGTCTGGAGCTTGCAAAATATGTCCTCGACACCGTCGGCATGCTGGAAAACTGCACCTTCCGCTTCTCCCAGTGGGATCCTGCAAATCCGAACAACAAGTACGAAGGTACGCCGGAGCAGTGGGAACTGGCACAGGCAACCATGAAGACCATCCTCGACGATCTGAACGTCAATTATACCATCGGCATTGACGAAGCAGCCTTCTACGGTCCGAAGCTCGACATTCAGTATAAGAATGTGTTCGGCAAAGAAGATACCATTGTTACCATTCAGGTTGATATGCTTCTGGCAGAGCGCTTCGGCATGGAATACACCGATGTGGACGGACAGAAAAAGCGTCCGTATATCATCCATCGTACCTCTCTGGGCTGCTATGAGCGCACCTTGGCTTACCTGATTGAACGCTTTGCCGGCGCTCTGCCGCTGTGGATGATGCCCACACAGGTTCGTATCCTGCCGATCACGGATCGTGCTCATGACTATGCTAAGGAGCTGGAAGCGAAGCTGTCCGCGGCGGGCATCCGCACCGAAAGCGATCTGCGCTCGGAAAAGCTCGGCTATAAGATCCGCGAAGCGCAGCTGCAAAAAATCCCGTATATGCTTGTCATCGGTGACCGTGATATGGAAAACGGCACGGTTTCCGTCCGTACTCGCGGCGGTGTGGATCTCGGCGCGATGAGCCCGGATGATTTTATGGCAAAGTGCCTGACCGAAATCGCCACGAAAAACCGCGATTTTTGATTGCACCGGATGCCTGAGGACTTCAAACATCCTAATCTATAACCATTTATAGCAAAAACCGCATGTCGAATGAACTCGACCTGCGGTTTTTGCTGTTCTTTTTTTCTGTTCTGTGATATAATTAAAAAAACAATCCGAAAGGACGATAGAAATGAAGAATTATGTAAACTTTGCAGTGGAAAAAGCAGTAGAACTGCTTGCCATCGACAGTCCCACAGGCTATACCCGTGCGGCGGAGGATTATGTTCTGAAGGAATTTGCCGCACTCGGTTTTTCCGCAGTCCGAACCGTTAAGGGCGGGATTCTGGTGGATCTGGGCGGCAAGGATGAAAACGATGCATTGCTTCTGGAGGCGCACGCAGATACACTCGGCGGCATGGTTGCGGAAATTAAGAGCAACGGACGGCTTCGCATTGTCAATGTCGGCGGTATGTGCGCAAGCAATGCCGAAACAGAAAATTGCCGCATCATTACCAAATTTAACGGCATTTACGAAGGAACGCTGCAGCTTTGCAACGCCTCTGTCCACGTCAACGGCGACTACGCTACCACCGCACGGAAATGGGAAACCGTGGAGGTTCTGCTCGATGAGATTGTTGAAAATGCGGAAGATGTCAAGGCTCTCGGCATTTCCGTCGGTGATTTTGTCTGCTTTGAGCCGCGTACCCGCGTAACCAAATCCGGCTATATCAAAAGCCGCTTCCTCGACGATAAGCTTTCCGTCGGCATTCTGCTCGGCTTTGCCAAATATTTGCACGACGAAAAGCTCGTCCCGCAGCGCCGGGTTTATGCTCATATCACCGTCTACGAGGAGGTCGGTCACGGCGGAGCGGCCTGCGTGCCCGCCGGCGTAACGGAGGCCATCTCCGTAGATATGGGCTGCGTAGGTGACGGTCTGCAATGTACGGAGCGTCAGGTTTCCATCTGCGCAAAGGATTCCGGCGGCCCGTACTCCTACGAGGTCGTTACAAAGCTGATCGCCGCCGCAAAGAAAGAAAACGCGGATTATGCCGTGGACATTTATCCGCACTACGGCTCCGATGTAGAGGCTACTTTGTCGGCAGGATATGATCTGCGCCACGGTCTGATCGGTGCCGGTGTCTACGCCTCGCACGGCTATGAGCGCAGTCACAAGGACGGCGTTGAGAATACGCTGAAAGTGCTGAAAGGGTATCTTTTCTGATGAAAAAGAGATATTGGCTGCCTGCGTTGGTTTTGGCAGTAATCGGAATTGTAATATACCTGTTCGTCTACGGCTACGGCTTCAGCGGACTCGTTCTGTTTGGCGTGGGTGCGCTGTTCTTCCTGTTCGGTTTCATCAATGTGTTGAAAAAACGTCTTCCGCGGCTGATGCGCCTCGTGCATGCGGCTCTCTGGATTCTTCTGATTGCGGTCCTTCTTACCTCCGCTGTCATCGGATTTATGATCGTCCGCGCCGGAAGCGGTACGCAGGACGCTAAATCGGACTATCTGATTGTTCTGGGTGCCGGTGTCAACGGAACCGCGCCGAGCCGCTCTCTTCGGGAACGGCTGACCGCAACAGAAGAATACCTGAAGCAGCATCCGAATACCATCGCAATTCTGTCCGGAGGGCAGGGCGAGCATGAGAGTATCAGCGAAGCTGCCTGCATGTTCAACTGGCTGACGGAAAAGGGCATCCCCGCCGAGCAGCTTCGCATAGAGGATCAGGCGACCTCTACCGTAGAAAATATTCGGTTTTCACTCGACCTGATCGAAGCGGAAACAGGCGTACGTCCGACAAAATGTGCCGTTCTGTCCAGCTCTTATCACCTGTTCCGTGCCTCCCTTCTGGCGCAGCAAGAGGGCTTGGAAATGCAGGGCGTTCCGGCCAAGGTCAGCTACCCTATTTTCTACTGCAATATGCTCCTGCGTGAAATCTTCGGTGTTTGGTACATACTGATTTTCCAATAAAATACCGCTGTTCGCTCTTGTATAAGTCACCCAAAAGTGCTTGCAATTCATCGCACAATGTCGTATTCTACAAATAGAAAAAACAATTTGAAAGGAGTCAGAGGATGGAACAGCAATTTACCGTCGAACTGACCATGAACAAAAAACACCACCGTGAGTTCGGTTATCTGCATATAAACCGCAGAAAATCATGGATAATCCGTCTGGTTTTGATTATTCTTTTGATGCTTCTGCTTATCTGCACTGCCTTGTTTACTGCACATATCAATAAGTTCCTGCTCTTTAGTACGGTTCTTTACTATTTTTACTGGCTGTTTGCCGATCTGTATTGCGGCAGTCTCTCCTACCACAACGCGAACAAAAAAGCGCATAACATCCCCGTCCGTCTGACCTTTACCGAGGATTACTTTATTTCAGAATCCGATATTTCCAGCGGCACAAGCCGCTATGACGGCTTTCTGGATGTCATGGAAGGGCCGACCATCTTCGCTCTGTATGTGTCCAGAGCCTCCGCAGTGGTCGTACCGAAGGACTGTTTTACGGAGGGAACAGTTGATGACTTCCGCGAATTCCTCACAAGAAAAATCGGTCCGGTTCGCCGCGTGCAGCCGTCCGGGAAACAGCGTATATGGGGCATCGTACTGGGCGTGGCCTTTGTCCTTGCTATGGTCGGCAGTCTGTTCCTAAACAAAGCCTGGAACTCCAGACTCGTACGCTACGACAGAAGCCCCTATCATATCTGTCTGCCCGCTTATTTCGAAGTATACGAAGACGAGAATTATCACTTTACGGCATATTCAGACGAGGTTACGGTCTATACCTATTCCGAATCGCAAAAGGATCTTCATTCCTATGGTATTTACAACATAGAAACGCTTGAGGATTATGTGGACAATTTTGTTTACGATTACAGCATTGTCGATTACACAACCACAACATTGGAAAACGGTACAATTTGTCTGACCTATACCGAGGAATATAATGATTTTTCTTATTTCTATTGCGATGCGATTACAAAGTCCGGCGACACCTTTTGGATAACGGAATTCTATTGTGCCGGATCTGAAAAGAATGAATACGAGCCTCAGTTCCTTGAATGGGCGAAAACAATTGAAATCGCAGAATAAAAAAGATTCCGCGCACAAATGCCCGCCAAGTCATTCTGAGGTCGCAGCGCGACGAAGAATCCTTTCGGTGTCGATAACGCAAGGATCCTTCGCCGCAAAACGGCTCAGGATGACATATACAAAGTACCGTGCAAACATCCTGATATGTAATTGATTGTTCCTGTATGCAGGAGCAGTGTATGCAACCAAAAAGGGAACTGCCTTTTTATGCGGCAGTTCCCTTTTTGGTTATTTTTTTCCGCGAAGCTCGATGATACGGTCGCGCAGAACGGCAGCATATTCATACTCCATCATCCGAGCGGCAGCCTTCATTTCCTTTTCCAGCCGCGCAATTTCGCGTTCACGTTCCGCCTTCGTCATCTTCACGCCGTCAGCACGGGCTGAATCCGCTTCGGACTGCGTGATCTCAATCAGCTCGCGCACATCCTTGACGATCGTTTTCGGAACAATCCCATGCGCCATATTATAGGCATTCTGAATTCCGCGGCGGCGATTTGTCTCGTCAATGGCAGCACGCATGGCCGCCGTAATCTGATCGGCATACATAATAACCCTGCCCTCCGCATTTCGGGCTGCACGTCCGATTGTCTGGATCAGGCTGGTTTCACTTCGCAGAAAGCCTTCCTTATCGGCATCGAGAATTGCAACCAAAGAAACCTCCGGCAGATCCAGACCCTCACGCAGAAGATTGATTCCGACCAGAACATCAAATTTTGCCATTCGCAGATCGCGCAGAATCTCCACCCGTTCCAGCGCGGCAACATCGGAATGCATATAGCGTACCCGAATTCCCGCCTGCTGCAAATAGCTTGTCAAATCCTCCGCCATCTTTTTGGTCAGCGTTGTTACAAGAACTCGTTCCTTGCGCTCAACCACACGGTTGCATTCGCCGATCAGATCGTCAATTTGCCCCTCAATGGGTCGAACAAATATTTCCGGATCCAGCAGTCCGGTCGGTCGGATCACCTGCTCGGCAATCTGTCCGGCACGGCTGCGCTCGAATTCGGCCGGTGTTGCCGAAACATAAACCGCCTGCTTGATCTTGCTTTCAAATTCCGGAAACGTCAAGGGACGGTTATCAAACGCACTGGGCAGACGGAAGCCGTAATTCACAAGACTTTCCTTGCGGCTGCGGTCGCCTGCATACATTGCGCGCACCTGCGGCAGCGTAACATGGCTTTCATCTACAAACAGAAGAAAATCGTCAGGGAAATAATCCATCAGCGTCATTGGCGGCGTTCCCGGCGCACGACCCGTGATGATGCGGGAATAGTTCTCAATGCCGCTGCAAAAGCCGATTTCCTGCAGCATTTCAATGTCATACATCGTGCGCTGGCGGATGCGCTGCGCCTCGAGAAGCTTATCGTGCGCCTTAAACCACGCCTCGCGCTCCTCCATCTCCGCTTCAATCTCCAAAATAGCGCGATTCATCTTATCGCGTGAAGCCACATAGTGAGAGGCAGGATAGATCGCTACATGATTGACCACGCGCTCCGGTATGCCGGTCACCGCATTGATCTCGGAGATGCGATCGATCTCGTCTCCAAAGAATTCCACGCGGATTGCTCTGCCCGACCAATAGACCGGATATATTTCCACAGTATCTCCGCGGACGCGGAAGGTATTTCGGGTAAACTCAATGTCATTGCGCTCATAGCGGATTTCCACCAGCTTTTTCATCAGCTCTTCCCGGTTTTTCTGCATTCCTGTCCGCAGCGAAATGACCATGTTTTTATAGTCAATCGGGTCGCCCAGACCGTAAATGCAGGATACCGATGCAACAACAATCACATCGCGCCGTTCAAACAGGCTGGACGTTGCGCTGTGCCGCAGCCGTTCGATCTCGTCATTGACCGACGAATCCTTTTCAATATAGGTGTCCGTGTGGGCGATATACGCCTCGGGCTGGTAGTAATCGTAGTAGGAGATAAAGTATTCGACCGCGTTTTCGGGGAAGAATTCCCGAAATTCGCTGCAAAGCTGGGCAGCGAGGGTCTTATTATGCGCCAAAACGAGGGTCGGGCGGTTGATTTTTTCAATGACGGATGCCATGGTAAAGGTTTTGCCCGAGCCGGTAACACCGAGCAAGACCTGCTCACGCAGGCCGTTTTTGATGCCTTCGGTCAGCTTTGCAATCGCTTCGGGCTGATCGCCGGTTGCCGTGAATTTTGAATGTAAAATAAACTTGTCCGTCATAGTCCTTCTCACTTCTTTCTGCCAAGGTGCAAGAGCGCGCTGCTACCGATGATTCAACCCGACACAATGATGAAACCGTGCAGCGCAGTTGTCTACACACAGGCGCTGATCGATCTCGTTATGACACATGATCTGTCAGATTTGGGTGACGGCAGCGGTCAGGAGATTTACAAAAGCGGAGCGGTCGATGTCCAACACAACGAAGGTGTTTTTCTCATCAAATTTTTTGTCGCTGTAAAGGTCGGTGACCGTCTTGCCAAAGGTCAACTCGCTCTGCGTTTCTACAAATACACCGGCTTCCTTTCCGGAAAACAGCTCCGGTCTTGCGCAGTATAGCACCGGACAGGCATCATGGACAGCCCAGCCGCCCTGACCGGCCTCCACATTCTTACGCAGCAGATCGGGGGTTGCGTCACGGAAAAAGCGACATACAGCACTCTCGTGCGAGCCGATATTCTTCAGCTCCTGCGCTGTCAGATAGGCCTGTTCTGTCACCTCAAGACCGCACATGACCTTTGGAACAGCGCTGCGGAAAACGATTTGCGCTGCTTCAGGATCGGTGTAGATGTTGAACTCCGCACAGGGCGTGCAGTTGCCGTGCGTTGCCGAGCCGCCCATCAGAAAAATGCGATGCAGGTAATCCGGCAGATCCGGATACTTGCAAAGCGCAATGGCAATGTTTGTCAAGGGGCCGAGCGTAATCAGCTCCAGCCTTCCGCCATGCTGTTTCGCCGTCTCATAAATCGCATCCCATGCCGGAAGGCTCTGTGCCTCACGGCTCGGCTTCGGTAATTCCGCACCGCCGAGGCCGTCTGCTCCGTGGAAGGATTCACCGGCTTCATAGGGGCGCAACAGAGGATGATCGGCACCCCGAAAAACGGGATAGTCCCGTTTGAGAAGGTCACAGATCTGCAGCGCGTTCTTTGTTGTCAGTTCCAGCACCGCGTTGCCTGCAACCGTGCTGATACCGACAATGTTCAGTTCCTCCAGCCAATCGGCAAGAACAATCGCCGCAGCATCATCCACACCGGGATCGCAGTCGATCCACACAGGTAGTTTGTTCATTGTTTTCCCTCCCCATAGGTGCTGACAGCCTCAACGAGAAAATCGGCAAAGCCGTCGCGGTCAATACCGAGGTTGACTCTGGCATTGGCAGGTTTACGATCATGACCGATGGTTACGCCTCGACAGTATTCGCCCTTTGTTTCGACCTCAACACAGAGTTCCTTGGAAATCAGCAGGTCGGGACGAACCAGCGACACGACTGCAACCGGATCATGCACCGGTGCGCCGGGATATCCCAGCTCACGATGAAACGCATAGAAGAATTCCAGCCAATCGGCAACTACTCCGGCTACCTGATTGCCGACTGCACGGATACGCTCGAAATCAGCAGGGAAAATCAACGCTTTTTCCGTGACATCCAGTCCGCTCATAATGACCGAAACGCCGCTTTCAAACACGATTTTCGCTGCTTCCGGATCCACCAGAATATTAAACTCCGCCGCAGGCGTCCAGTTTCCATGCGCAATTCCGCCGCCCATCAGACTGATCTGACCGATTTTGTTTTTCAGCTCCGGATGTGCCAAAAGAAGCGCGGCAACATTGGTCTGAGGACCCGTCGAAACAATCGTTACCGGTGCTTCGCTTTCACGCAGCACCTTTGCCATCAGCTCCACCGAACGCATCCGGCTCAGCTCCATCGCAGGCTCCGGCAGCTTCGGGCCGTCCAAACCGCTCTGCCCGTGAACAGAAGGCGCATTCATCGGCTCTGCCAGCAGCGGAGACGGTCTGCCCATTGCAACCGGGCAGTCAATTCCGAGAAGCGTACAGATACGAAGCGCATTATAGGTTGTTTTTTCAATCGTCTGATTGCCGCACACCGAAGTTACGGCACGGATATCCAGCATCGGACTGGCCTTGGCAAGCATCCAGGCAATCGCGTCATCATGACCGGGATCACCGTCAAGAATAACCGGAATTCTGCTCATTGTTTCTCGTCCCCTTTCTTTTGGTACTATTTTATTATATCCTCTGAAGAATGTCAATTCACGTATTGCAATCTGACTTTTTTTGCTGTACAATGGTGCAAAATACAGCACAAGTGCTGCCGGAGTGTGATAGAAAATGAAACAATTCCTTGAAAGGAAGAATATCAGTCTTTCCTGGAGAACCTACTTTGTTACAGCAATGGGCGCTATGGCACAGGGTCTGTTTGCTTCCCTGCTGATCGGCACGATTTTCGCCACCCTGGGTAAATGGTGCCATATCTCCTTTTTGGAGGAAATCGCCTCCTTTGCGCAGAACGGTTATGTTGTCGGCGCGGCAATCGGTGTTGCCGTTGCTTATTCGCTGAAAGCGGAGGGCTTCGTTCTGTTTTCCTGTGCCGTTGTGGGCGCAATCGGCTATTCTTCCGGCGCTGCCGATTACACAGCCGGTCCTGCCGGTGCCTTCCTTGCGGTTTTGGTTGCCTGCGAGTTGGGCAAGCTCGTTTACAAAGAAACAAAGGTTGACCTTCTTGTTACGCCCATTGTGACAATCCTTGCCGGCTATGGCATTTCCCTGCTGCTTTGTCCGCCCATTGCCTACGGCATGCACTACATCGGCGAATTCATCAATACCGCCACAGAGCTTCAGCCGCTTTTGATGGGTATCATTGTATCGGTCGTCGTTGGTGTCCTGCTCACCCTGCCTGTCAGCTCCGCTGCCATTTGTGCCATGATCGGCATTTCCGGTCTGGCCGGCGGCGCCGCAACCGCCGGCTGCTGCTGTCAGATGATCGGCTTTGCCGTTATGAGTTTCCGTGAAAACCGTTGGGGCGGTCTGACCGCACAGGGTCTCGGAACCTCCATGCTGCAAATGGGCAACATTGTCAAACGTCCTATCATATGGCTGCCGACGATTCTTTCCTCTGCAATCGTCGGGCCGATTTCCACGCTGATTTTCCAGATGGAAAATGCAGGCGTTTCTGCCGGCATGGGCACCTGTGGTCTGGTCGGACCTCTGGGCGTTGTAACGACGATGGGCAGCCTGAGCACTATGGACTGGATCGGTCTGGTGCTGATCTGTCTGGTGCTGCCCGCCGTACTCACGCTGGCATTCAGCGAACTGATGCGAAAGCTCGGCTGGATCCGTCCGGGTGATCTCAAGCTGGATTGTTAATATAAAAATAAAAATTGCACCTGTCGGGGAAAATGTAGGTTTGTCAATGATGTGTTACACATTTGGAAAAGAAAAAAGGACAGCTTTGGGGGACATCCAGTTGAGCGGCCGCATGGGGAAATTGTTGTATTGTCTCTGCCGAACAGCAAGCTGCTTAGCAAAGTCCTCAAAGGAATAGAACGTGTGGCAGGCATAGAATTCTTCGTTATCTTTCCTGTGGCTGCGTTCCACCTTGCCGTTATGCCTTGGCGTAAATGGTTTGATCTTCTTGTGGAGGATGCCCATCTGCGCCAATGTTTTCTCAAAAAGCGTCAGGGGCTTTTTCTTGCTGTTGCCCATTTCATTTGTAAACTCAAAACCATTATCCGTTT
>SAMEA3663296__coassemble_417_pt1 | contig 17698 bp, 16 predicted proteins | sample SAMEA3663296__metabat2_high_PE_018 | metagenome-assembled genome bin SAMEA3663296 (sample SAMEA3663296) | pig gut metagenome | biome: pig gut; feature: pig-associated habitat; material: faeces | place: China | collected 2013
ACCGTGCCGTCATCCTTCACTTCTTTTTCCAAAGTAAAGTCCTTCCCCGTGTAGAACGACCGTGCGACCGCGTCGGTATCGTCTGTCTCGATCTGACGGACAAATACGTCCCGCATCTGGTTGTTGCTGCAAAGGTTAAAAATTTCTCGAATCATTTCATAAGTCATAAGGCGTCTCCAAACTGAATTTTCCGATCTTACAGCTGCGGAATTCCTCCAGAAGCACACGCGCCATACGTTCTGTGTCGATCTCGCCGCGTGAGAGCAGAAAGCCGCGTTTTCTGCCGGCTTCGGTCAGAAGCTCATAGCCTTGCGCGTCCTCCGGGAGGTCAATCTTATAGCGCTGACGAAGCGCATCGGGATAGCGCTTCCAAAGCATCTTTATTAAATGACATGCAAGCGTTTCAATGTCCAAAACGTCGCTTTTTACCGCGCCTGTATATGCCAGGCGTCTGCCGACCTCTTCATCGTCAAACTTCGGCCATAAAATTCCCGGCGTGTCAAGCAAAAGCAGCCCCTTGTCAACCGTTACCCATTGCTTTCCCCGGGTAACGCCGGGACGGTTTTCCGCCTTTGCGCCCTTTCTTCCGGCAACCTGATTGATAAAGGTGGATTTTCCGACATTCGGAATGCCGACCACCATCAGCTTCAGCGGTTTATTTACAAACCCGCGCTCCTGATAACGCTGTAGCTTTTCGGCAAGCAATTCACGAACCGCAGGCTGAAAACGATCGATTCCTTTACGGCTTTTACAGTCCGTTCGGACAACTGCCCAGCCTTTCTTTCTGAAATAGTCGCTCCAAGCGGAAGTTGTCTCGGGGTCTGCAAGATCAATGCGATTGAGAATCATCATTCTCGGCTTGTTGCCGCAAATTGCATCGATGTCGGGATTTCGGCTGGAAATCGGGATTCGTGCATCGACCAGCTCGCAGACGGCATCGACCAGCTTCAGGTCTTCCTCCATCTTACGGCGGGTCTTGGTCATATGTCCCGGATACCACTGGATTTTCATTTTATCGTCCATTACGACACCTTCCCGAATCTGCTCCAATCGCGCTCTCCGCTGTATGCGTCAGCGGCCGGAAAAACATTGAACAGCACCTTTCCAAGCACCTGATCCAATCGAATCTGTCCGATTCCCTCATAACGGCTGTCAGAAGAATGGTTGCGGTTATCGCCCATTACAAAAATACAATCCTGATCGACCGTAACCTCCATCGGGACGGCGTAAATCGGGAGCATCTCCTCGTTGATATACGATTCATCCAGCATTTCGCCATTGACAAAAACGCGGATTGCGCCATTATCATCATAGTTAATGCGAACGGTCTGCCCCTCTGTTGCGATCACACGCTTTACAATCGGTTCACCATCTTTAAAAGACAGCTTGCGCGCAACGATCACATCGCCGCGCTCCAGTTCGCCCATGATAACATTGCTCTGCAGCGCAAGATAATCGCCGTGGTGAAGTGTCGGCAGCATGGATTCGCCGTTTACGCCAACCAGTCGAATACAAAACACAAAAATCAACGTGATCGCAGCAAGAATGTAGACTAAATCATGTAACAATGAATATATATTGTAAAGAAAGCCGTTTTTTTCGGTCTTTTGCTCCTGTTCTTTTTTCACTTTATGTCTTCCCTTCTGCTTGCCGACGCAAGCTATCGTATCCCTTTTATATGATTATACACCAATTTTAAGCAGAAATAAAGACAAAAATATATTTATAAAAAACATTAGGGACGGCTCTGCGTCAATCCGCAGAACCGTCCCTATGCTTTACGGTATTTTAAATTGCCTTCAGTCTTGCTTCGCTTTCGTTGAGCTGGCGCAGAAGCGCTTCAAATTTTTCTGCCTTTTCGCGCTCGGCAGCCACAACCGCCTCAGGCGCCTTTGCAATAAAGCCCTGATTGTTGAGCTTTCCGCGGATGGAGGCCAGCATTTTCTCCGTCTTCTCCCGCTCCTTTGCGATGCGGGAAAGCTCCTTTTCCACATCGACAAGCTGCGCCATCGGCATATACAACGCTGCATCATGCGTGACACACGATGCCATGCTTTCGTGTCCTTCCGGCTCCTGCGAGCAGATAATCACTTCATCGGCATAAGCAAGTCTTGTGATGAATGCCGTCCCGCTTTCAAAAATCTCAGGCGCGGAAGTAACGATATACAGCGTGCACTTCTTGGAGGGCGGTACATTCATTTCTGCGCGGCGGTTGCGGACGGCACGAATTGCATTCATAATGCTCTCCATCGCGCTCTCTTCTGCCTTGAAGCTGAGATCTTCGCGGTACTCCGGCCACTTCGCCACGATCAACGCTTCACCGTCATGCGGAATTGCCTGCCAGATTTCCTCGGTTATAAAGGGCATAAACGGATGCATCAGGCGCAGAATCTGATCCAGAACGTAGAGCAGCACCTTCTGCGCGACCAGCTTGCTCTTTTCCTCTTCACCGTAGAGGCGTGCTTTTGTCAGCTCAATATACCAGTCGCAATAACTGTCCCAGATAAAATCATAGACCTTCTGAACGGCAATGCCAAGCTCGTATTTATCCAGATTTTCCGTTACGTCGGCAATCAGCGTGTTGAGCTTCGACAGAATCCATTTATCCGCCGTTTCCAGATCGGCAAGCTCAGGCAGCTCGTTTTTGCCGATGTTCAGATTCATCATAACATAACGGCTGGCGTTCCAGAGCTTATTGGCAAAATTACGCATTGCTTCACAGCGCTCAACATAGAAACGCATATCGTTTCCGGGTGAGTTCGCTGTAATCATATTCATACGCAGGGCATCGGAGCCAAAGCGGTCAATCATTTCCAGCGGATCAATGCCGTTGCCGAGCGATTTGGACATCTTTCTGCCCTTGTCATCGCGCACAAGTCCGTGAATCAGAACCGTGTGGAACGGGGGCTTTCCGGTCTGCTTGCAGCCGGAGAAAATCATTCTTGCAACCCAGAAGAAAATGATATCATAGCCGGTTACGAGCACGTCCGTCGGATAGAAATACTGAAAATCTTCCGCGTCGGTATTCGGCCAGCCGAGTGTTTCAAACGGCCACAGCGCAGAGGAGAACCAGGTATCCAGAACGTCTTCGTCACGGGTGATGTTTTTGCTTCCGCATTTTTCGCAGCAGACCGCATCCTCACGCGAGACGGTCATATGGCCGCAGTCGGCACAGTACCACGCCGGAATCTGATGACCCCACCAAAGCTGACGGGAAATGCACCAGTCGCGGACATTTTCCATCCAGTTGGTATACGTTTTGGTAAAGCGTTCGGGAACGAATTTTGTTTCGCCGTCGCGAACAACGCGGAGGGCTTCTTCAGCCAGAGGCTTCATCTTTACAAACCACTGTGCGGAAATGATCGGCTCGACATCCTGATGGCAGCGGTAGCAAGTGCCGACGTTGTGGCTGTAGGGTTCGACCTTGACAAGATAGCCCTGCTCTTCCAGATCGGCAACAATCTGCTTGCGCGCTTCATAGCGGTCAAGTCCCTGATATTTTCCGCCGAATTCATTCACCACGCCATTGTCATCCAGTACGCGGATGACTTCAAGATTGTGCCGCAGACCGACTTCAAAGTCGTTCGGATCATGCGCAGGCGTCATCTTGACGCAGCCGGTACCGAAGTCCATTTCAGCATAATCATCGGCAACGACGGGAATTTCTTTATTCATAAGAGGCAGGATCACATTTTTGCCGACGATATCCCTGTAGCGCTCATCGTTCGGATTGACGCAGACACCGCTGTCACCGAGCATCGTCTCCGGACGGGTTGTAGCGACGATGACCTCGCCCGTTCCGTCTGCCATGGGATAACGGATATGCCACAGATGACCGGGCTTGTCCACATACTCAACCTCCGCGTCGGACAGTGCCGTTACGCAATGCGGACACCAGTTGATAATACGGCTCCCCTTATAAATCAGCCCCTGTTCATACAGGTTGACAAACACTTCACGAACCGCCGCAGAGCAGCCTTCGTCCATCGTAAAACGGGCACGCTCCCAGTCACAGGAGGCGCCGAGCTTCTTCTGCTGCTCGACAATGCGGTTGCCGTACTGACGCTTCCAGTCCCAGACCTTTTCCAGAAATTTTTCGCGGCCAAGATCATAACGGGTAATGCCGTCCTTACGAAGAACCTCTTCGACCTTGATCTGCGTAGCAATACCGGCATGATCCACGCCGGGAACCCACAGAGCGGCATAACCCTGCATCCGCTTGAAACGAATCAGAACGTCCTGAAGCGCCGCGTCCATCGCATGACCCATGTGAAGCTGACCGGTAACGTTGGGAGGGGGCATTACAATGGTAAACGGCTTTTTATCCGGATCTCGTTCGGTGTGAAAGTATCCGCCGTCGTTCCAGAATTGATAAATCCGGGATTCCACATCCTTCGGATCATAGATTTTCGGTAATTCTCTTGCCATATTTTTCTACTCCTTTTACGGGGAAATATAAAAAAGCCCTGAACATTTCTGTTCAGGGCGAAAATACACATCCGCGGTACCACCTGAATTCCTGACAAAGCAGGCACTCAACTCTCTGTAACGGGAGAACCCGTGCAGATCTACCAAAAATCAACCTGCACACTCAGAAGCGACCTTCATCACTGCCCGACAGGAACTTGCACCAACCGTTCCCTCTCTGTTTCGCAGCCCGCGACTACTCCTCTTCGTCATTGTGTTTTGCAATCTTCTGCTATGATAGCGGATAAAGTATTGTTTGTCAAGTGATTATTTCGGCACATAAGCGTTCATCGCTTCCGCAAGAGCCGCAAGCAGCGCTTGTGCTTTGCTTTGATCCGAATCAACCGCTGTCAAATAGAGTTTCACCTTCGGTTCCGTACCGGATGGACGGACGATCACGCTGCCTTGCTCTCCGAGTACCAACGTAACAACATTGGATTTCGGCAAAGTGACAGGCGTTTCTTCACCGGTCAGCATGTTTTTGCAAATACGGCTCTGATAGTCCGTACAAGACGTAACCGGTACGCCGCAAAGCGCCGTCGGGATATTGGCGCGGAAATCCGCCATAAACTTTGCAGAAAGCTCCATCGCGTTCGGTCCGGTCAGCTCAATGCTGATGACCTTTGCTTCGTGATAGCCGAGCTCGGCATACAGCGCGTCCATTTTCTGCGCCAGATTCATGCCCTGACGCTTCAGCTTCGATGCCAGATCGCACGTCAGCATAGATGCGATGACGGCATCCTTGTCGCGGGCGTAGGTTCCCTTGAGATATCCGCAGCTTTCCTCAAAACCGAAAACAAAGCGATGCTCCTGTCCGGCTTCCTCCAGCGCAAGGATTTCTCCGCCGATATACTTAAAGCCGGTCAGAACGGATTTCATATTCACACCGTATTTTGCGGCGACCTTATCTGCCAGCGGAGTGGATACGATACTCTTGACCGCAACCGGATTTTCAGGAAGTTTTCCTTTTGCGGAAAGCTCGCCCAAAACATAGTCCAGCAGCAGACAGCCAAGCTCATTTCCGCTCAATTTGCGGAAATTGTCGCCGTCGGGGACAGCCACCGCAACACGGTCACAGTCGGGATCCGTACCGAGAATCAGATCGGGATGCGTTTGTCTTGCGATTTTGTAGCATTCATTCAACGCGGCATCCGTTTCCGGATTCGGATATTCGCAGGTCTTAAAATCTCCGTCCGGATTTTCCTGCACCTTGCAAACGTCGATATTCACGCCGATTCTTCCCAGCACTTCGCGAACGGGCTTGTTGCCGGTGCCGCAAAGCGGCGTGTAGAGCAGATTCAGATTGTCATCTTTCGTATCTGCAATCCGCTCGTTCAGAACGGTCTGATAATAGCGCTCCCAAAGCTCCGGTGCGATATACTCAACCATGCCGGATGAGAGCTGCTCGTCAAACGTCTTTTCGGCAGGGATAAAATACGGGATCTTGGAAATCTCGTTGTATACGATCGCCGCAGGCTCGTCCGTCATCTGGCAGCCATCGGGGCCGTAGCATTTTATACCGTTATAGGCACCTGCATTATGACTTGCGGAAACAACGATGCCGCAGCCGCAGCCCAACTGACGAACCGCGTAAGAGAGCATCGGTGTCGGTGCCAGCTCATGATAAACATAAACATGAATGCCGCGTTCGGCAAGTGCCACCGCACAGATCTCGGCAAATTTGCGGGAATTATGCCGGGAATCATAGCCGATTGCACATTTCTGCGGCAGATCGGTACTGCAGAGCCATGCCGCAAGCCCTTGTGCGGTACGGCGGACGGTAAACTGATTCAGACGATTCGTTCCGATGCCCATGATGCCGCGGATGCCGGCGGTGCCGAACTGGAGCTCTGCGCCGAATGCGCCCTTCATTGCATCATCGTCCTGTGCCATGCTCTTCATTTTTTCGGTGCAGCTTTCACAAAGCGGCGCCGTTTCAAGCCATGTCTGATAGCGTTCCAAATAATCCATAATACCCTCCTGTTTTAAAAAACAGGTCAATTTTATGAATTGACCTGTTCAATAAATTACACATCTTCAATAATTGCAGAGTTTGCTTTCGGTGCCTGAGGATTGACAAGCGCACGGAACTTAGAGCGAGAATCACGGATACCGGACAGAGCTTCGGCAACAGCTTCCTCCGTGCGGCGGAGAGAATCGTCAACGTAGTCATTGGTAACCTGCTTGAGTTCCTTAATCTTTTCCTGCGCGGCGCGAACCATTTCATTGGCCTGCGTCTTCGCCTCATTATAAATTGCCTCTTGCGTGACAAGCTGGCGAGCCTGTGCCTGCGCGGCTTTGAGAATATTTTCAGCTTCGCGTTTCGCGCTGGTGATCAACTCACTGCGGGAATCAACAATCGTCTTGGCCTGCTTCAATTCGCCGGGAAGCTGATTGCTGATTTCATCCAGAAGATCTAAAACACGCTCGCGCTCAATAGAGCACTTATCGCCGCTGAAAGGAACGCTCTTTGCGTCCTGGACCATTTCGTATAATGTGCCGATGAGTTCTTCAATGCCGTTCTCGTTCATGTTTGTTCCTCCTTGTGATTCACTATATTTTTTATTTTGTTTTCAAATTCATTCATTATCTGTGCCGGCAGGAAATCGCTTAAATCCGCGCCGTAAAGTCCCATTTCCTTTACCGCACTGGAGCTTAGGTACATGTATTGGTGCTCAGCGGTAAGAAACAGAGATTCAAGCTCCGGATTCAGCTTACGATTGATCATCGCCATCTGAAATTCTTTTTCAAAATCAGAGCCGGCACGAAGTCCTTTTATGATGGTACAGCAATGATGCTTCCTCGCATATTCCGCAAGTAAACCTTCATTCGAATCAACCGTAACATTCGGCAGATGCGCCGTAACGCTGCGAAGCAGCTTTTCGCGCTCTTCTAAGGTGAAAAGCGGCGTTTTTTCGCAGTTGACCAGAACACAAACAATCACACGATCAAACAGCTTTGCAGCGCGCTCAATAATGTTCAAATGACCGTTTGTAACCGGGTCAAAGCTGCCGGGATAGACAGCAGTTCTCATATGGTATCCTCTTTACGGCGGAACAAGGTGATGGTTGTTTTGCCGTAATTGTAATCCTTTGAGCGCTCTAACATGTCAAATTGCTCGTTAAGTTGCTTTCCCAGAGGGCGCTCTGTAATAATTATAGCACCTTCCGCCAAAATGTCAATTTCTGAGATGCGTTTTAATGCATTTTCTAAATAATTTTCTGCATATGGCGGATCCAAAAAGATTAAGCGGAAGCGTTTTGAGCATCCGGAAAGGTATGTCAGATAGTCTCCTCGAATGACCTCAGCCCGATCCTCCAAGTACGTTTTGCGCAAATTCTCTTTTATCACTGCAACTGCATCCGGACGAGAATCCACAAAAACCGCATGACTCGCTCCCCTGCTCAGTGCCTCAATGCCAAGCTGACCGGAGCCTGCAAACAGATCCAGCACCTCTCCGACCGTTTCAAATTGTATGATATTAAACAGCGCCTGCTTGACCTTGTCCGCTGTCGGACGTGTTGCCATGCCGTCCGGAGCTTTCAGAATCGTTCCTCGCGCCGTTCCGGTGATTACTCGCATGATTTACTCCTGAGAATGAAAATATTGATAAACCGCCAATGCGGTTTTTTCCGGCACAACCGCCCTTAACTCTTCAACGCTCGCTTTCCCGATCGCCGAAATGGATTTAAAATGCTTCAAAAGTGCAATGCGGCGTTTTTCTCCGATCCCTTTGATTTCGTCCAGCCTTGAGCCTTTGACGCGCTTGCTGCGAAGTGTGCGGTGATATGTGATTGCAAAGCGATGGGTTTCCTCCTGAATACGCCCGATCAGGGCATACACCGCCGGCGTTGCCTGAATTCCGATCTCTCTGCCGTCGGGTGTTACAAGTGCTCGTGTACGGTGCCGATTGTCTTTGACCATACCAAAGATCGGAAGCTCGATTCCCATTGCACATAAAGCCTGCCGAACCGTCTCCGCGTGGACGCTGCCGCCGTCAATCAGCAGCACATCCGGTTTTTCACGAAAACCCTTATCCCCGTCAAGGTAGCGGCAGAAGCGGCGGCACAAAACCTGCCGCATGGAGGCATAGTCATCCTGATCCTCCATGCCTTCCAGCTTAAAGCGCTTATAGTCGCTTTTTTTCGGCTTGCCGTCTGCAAACACGGTCATGGAAGCGACAATGTCTGTTCCGGCAATATTGGAAATGTCATACGCTTCCATTCTTGCAGGATACTCCGGAAGGCCAAGCATGCTTTGAAGCAGAGTCAATGTTCCGTTCAGCCGTTCCGCGGCAGACGTTGCACGTTCTGCTTCTTCTTGCGCATTTTTGTAGGCAAGCTCGGAAAGGCGTTTGTTATCCCCTTTGCGTGCGGTAACGATGCGAACCTTCTTACCCAACTGCTCAAAAAGCAGTTGAGAGAACAGATCGGCATCCTCCATCGGGAGAGGAAGCAAAATTCGTTTCGGTGCAGCCTTGCGGCTCAGATAGTACTGCTTGACAAGCGCGGAAACAGCCTCCTGCGGATCGTCCGTTACAGGAAGAAGCTCATAGTCCTTGTCCATCAAATTGCCGCCGATAAAATGCAGCACCGCAAAGCACGCCTTTGCCTCCGTCTGATACCAGCCGATGACATCGGTATCTGACATAGCGCCGGCAGTGACAAGCTGACGTTCTCCAAGAGCTTCGACCGCACGCAGCCGATCCCGATATTGTGCCGCGTGCTCAAAGTCGAGCGTTTCAGCAAAAGCCTCCATCCGTTCACGAAGAGAATCACATAAAGCACTATGCTTTCCCTCTAAAAGGAGCTTTGCCTGCTGAAGCCGGGCGTAATAATCCTCCTGCTTCATTTCCGGACGGCACCAGCCGTCGCATTTGTCCATGTGAAAGTTCAGACAGGGACGATCTTTCCCGATATCACGCGGAAATTTCCGCGAACAGTCCGGCAGACGGAATGTCTCTTTGATAATACGGATCACCTGATTGGTGCGTCCACGGCTGCCAAACGGCCCGAAATACTTCGCACCGTCCTCCATAACGCGGTTGGAAAGCGTAATGACGGGATAAGGCTCCCGCATATCAAGCCGCAGATAGGGATACCCCTTGTCATCCTTTAAAAGAATGTTGTATTTCGGCATATAGTGCTTGATCAGAGAACATTCCAGCACCAGTGCCTCAAACTCACTTGCGGCTCGGATCGTTTCAAAATGGTCAACAAGGGAAACCATTCGGCGTGTTTTCGCCGTATGGGAAGCCGTATCCTGAAAATACTGACTGACACGGTTCTTGAGTTTTTTCGCTTTGCCGACATAAATCACCGTATCTGAGGCGTCTTTCATCAGGTAGACCCCCGGCTCATACGGCAGCGACAGCGCCGCTTGTTTCAATTCCTCTTTTGTCATAGATCCTCACCGTAGACAAAGCTGTCCCAAACGCGTGGGCGCTTGGGACAGCCTGTTGATCAGCTCTTAATAAATATCCTTTACCAGCATTTCGGAAAGCTGTTTGACAGCAGCCTCCTCATCAGGACCCTCTGCAATCAGCGTAATTTCGGTGCCGGTCGTGATACCCATGGAAAGAACGCCCAAAAGGCTCTTAGCATTGATCTTGCGATCATCTGCCTCAACCCAGATGCTGGAGCGGAATTCGTTGGCTTTTTGAATAAAGTAGGTAGCCTGTTTATTGTGAAGTCCGGATTCACACTTTACGATGGATTTTTCTGTATACATGCGAGTCACTCCTTAAATCGCTATGAATTCAAATAGCTACTTGATAATATACGCAAATGCGCGGCGTTTGTCAACATATTTTTAACTTTTTACGACAATTCCGCAATGGTAACGCCATCCTCTCCCTCACCGTAAACACCAAGTCGGTACCTTTTTACCGCTTTATTGTGCTTCAATTCTTCATGAACAGCTTTTCTGAGCGCACCGGTCCCCTTGCCATGGATAATGCGAACCTGCGCGAGATTTGCAAGCATTGCACTGTCTAAAAAAATGGATAAAGACGCAATTGCTTCACCGACAGTCATTCCGCGAAGATCCAGTTCCGTCGCCGCAGCGCTGTTGCGGAATTCACGTTTGCTTCGCTCAATGATTTTTTTCGTCTGCTGTTTTGTTTCCTCAATCAGATAGACCTCATCCGGCTGTGCGGTGACTTTCATAATACCGGCTTGAAGCTGATAGCTTCCGTCCTTATTGATTGCCAAAACGCTGGCTTTGGTTCCCAGCTTCAGAATTTCAACAACATCCCCAACCATAATATCGCGTGAGGGTGCCGGTCGTTCCGGCGCGGATTGTTTGACGGTAAAGGCTTCCTCCGCTTCATTCAATTTTCTGCGAAGCTCTGCCTGTTTGGCATTGCTGCCCTGAACATCAGCCGAGTCGCGCATTTGCTTACGAAGCTGCTTCAGCTCATCGGCAACCTCGTTAGAAGCGCGGCGCGCATGATCAATGATTGCCTGTGCTTCCGCTCTGGCGCGGCGCATTGCCTTCTCGCGTTCGGCCTTGATCTCGGCATAGTAGGTTTCTGATTTTGAGCGCATCTGCTCTGTTTCAAGTTTTAGCCGTTCTGCTTCCAGCTTTGCAGTTTCCATCTGTTGACGCTGTTGCTCCAACTGGGTCAAAACGTCCTCAAAATTCTTATCATTTTCATTGACAAGGCTCTTGGCTTTGTCTACAATCGTATCCGATAAGCCGAGACGTTTTGCAATCGCAAAGGCATTGGACTTTCCCGGAATGCCGATCAGCAGGCGGTAGGTCGGTCGAAGTGTTTCCACGTCGAATTCACAGGAGGCGTTCATGACCCCCTCCGTCCGCATGGCAAACAGCTTTAGCTCAGCATAATGCGTCGTTGCGGCAACACGGCTGCCGCATTGCCGGCAGAATTCGATCAGCGCAGTCGCAAGCGCGGCTCCCTCGGCAGGATCGGTACCTGCGCCCAGCTCGTCGAAGAGCACCAGCGTTTCATCATCGCAGCAACCGACAATCTCAACAATGTTTTTCATATGTGCCGAAAACGTCGAAAGCGACTGCTCAATCGACTGCTCGTCGCCGATATCGGCAAGCACGCTTTTGAAAACAGAAATCGCGCTGCCGTAATCCGCCGGAATATGCAGTCCGCATTCTCCCATTAAGGTCAGAAGGCCGATCGTTTTCAAAGTAACCGTTTTGCCGCCGGTGTTCGGGCCTGTGATAATGAGCGTATCAAAATCCGTTCCGAGACGGACAGAGATCGGAACGACACTCTTTTTTTCAATCAGCGGATGCCTTGCCCGAATGAGCTCAATGGTTCCGTTGGTTCGAATCTCCGGCTCCATGCCGTCCATCCGCAGAGAAAGTTTTGCTTTTGCGAAAATCACGTCCAGCATGACCAGCATATCAAAGCTGGCACAGATGTTTTCACGGAAGGAGGCCGCCTCCGCAGACAGCTCCGCAAGAATCCGTTCGATCTCCTTACGCTCCTGAAGCAGCAGTTCACGAAGCGCATTATTTGCGTTGACCGCCGACATCGGCTCAATGAAGAAGGTTCCGCCCGAAGAAGAAACATCATGCACCAAGCCCGGAATCTCACCTTTATATTCACTTTTCACCGGAACAACATATCGGTCTCCGCGCATCGTAATAATCGGATCGCGCAGGTACTTTGCGTAATTCGGAGAGTTGATGATCTTTTGCAGCGATTCTTTGACCTTCGCGCTCTGAATCCGCATATGGCGGCGAATATCCGCCAGCTCGCTGCTCGCCGCGTCCGCGATTTCTTCCTCGGAAATAATGGAATTCGTAATTTTTTCTTCTAAGTAGCGGTTGGGCGAAAGCTCCTGGAAATAAACGTCCAAAACCGTCTGTGTGTAATCTCCGTTATAATATGCCTTCGCATTGCGGATGCATTTCAAAACGCCCGCAATCCGAAGCAGCTCTACAGGCGTCAGGCAGCCGCCGCGATCGGCACGCTCCAGTGAGGGTGCGATTTCCTTTAATCCATGGAACGACGGAGAGCCTTTCAGGGAAATCAATTTGCAGGCAGCGCTTGTCTGCCCTTGCAGAAGCGTAATTTCCTCAGCGTCATCGAGCGGAAGCAGCTTCCTGCATTTTTCTTTTGCGTTTTCGCTGTGAGCACAATCCGCCAGTTGTTCCAAAACCGCGCTAAGCTCCAGCTTACTGAGTGATTTTTCATATAATTCTGTCATGTTATGATCCTCATATAAATAGGGATTTGTAAAAGTCCAGCGTGGAGAAACCGCGCTCCAAGCGCATCGTCAGATAGCCTTCCGTTACGTTGTTCAGTTCTGTCAAAGACGCGTCTGAAAGATTAAATGAAAACAAATGCTTGGGATCGGCCTGTGAAATATACCGCATAGCGGTTCTGGTTCCGGCGGATACCGGCATTCGTATGCCCTCCGCGCCCTCATGAGAGCACGCACTGCACTGCAAAGCGCCCTGTGTGATATTAAAGCGGTCTGCTTCTTCGTTCCCGCATACGACGCAGCCGCGAAGATCGGGCAAAAATCCTGCAATACAGGCAACGCGCAGCTCAAATACGGCTTTGACGAGCAGCTGCGGCTTATGAAGTCTGGATAAGGCATAGAGGGAATTGAGCAGCAGTGATAAAAGCTCCGGCAGCGGATCGCCCTCCTGCGCAACGGTATCCGTCACCTGAACAAAATAGGACGCAAGCGAAAGAAGCTCCAAATTGTTTTGAAGCTCCGGATAAAGCTCCTTGGATACGGCCTCGGTAATCACATATCTGCCCTGATATTCAGAAACGGTAAACTCTGAAAACGCAAAAAGCTGGCAAGCGGCTTTGATTTTGCTTCTGCCGCTTTTCACGCCTCTTGCCTTAAACGTCACTTTCCCGAAATCGCGTGTCAGAACCGTGAGCAGCTTGTCGGAATCCTTATATTCAGTTGCTCTAAGGACAATTCCCTCTGTTTTTTCGTACATGGTTTCTCCGATAATCTATGTAACGGGCAGATTGGCATCTGCCCTGAGATCAATGCTTTTTACGTTCGTGCTGATAGATCAGATATGCCTCCGGTGCGCCGGTTTCCATGAATAAATCCCAGAAAAATGCAGCGTCCATAGGATAATCCCCTTTCATTTTCTATGATTAGGGTTTCCCGCTGTCAAAAAGCTATCCGTGGCAAGTGCTGGTTGACACAACGGGCAGCAATCTCTTTATTGATATCCGAAGTTTTTGATTAAAAAATCGCTGTCACGCCAGTTTTCCTTCACCTTGACCCATGTTTGCAGGAAAACCTTTGTTCCCATAAAGCGTTCGCAGTCCTCACGGGCGGCGGAGCTGATCTTTTTCAGCATCGCGCCGTTCTTGCCGATGATAATGCCTTTATGGCTCGCTTTTTCGCAATAAATCGTCGCATCCACATCGATCACGCCGTTATCTCGCTCTGAAAACTTGGTGATTTCCACCGCCGTACCGTGCGGAATCTCCCGTTCCAGATTCCACAGGAGCTTTTCGCGGATAATCTCGGCAATGACCTGCCGCTCCGGCTGATCGGAGGTCATATCCTCCGGGAAGAAAAAGGGGCTGTCCGATGCATACTTGTCGCACTCGTCCAGAAGCTCCTTTACACCGTCCTTATATCTTGCGGAAATCGGCATGACCGCATCAAAACGGAAGCGTTCGGAATAGGTTGCAATCACGGATAAAAGCTTTTCCTTATCCTGCACGGTATCGATTTTATTGATTACAAGAATGGCAGGCGCGCCGCTTGCCTTGATCTGCTCGATGAGTGCCTCTTCCTGCGGCCCGATATTGTCAATCGGCTCGATTAGAAGCAGAATCAGATCCACATCGGCAACCGAGTCCCGGACAACATCGACCATATAATCGCCCAGTTTTGTGCGCGGTTTATGAAAGCCGGGCGTATCGATAAAGACAAGCTGGGTATCCCCTCTTGTCAGCACACCGCAAATGCGGTTTCTGGTCGTCTGCGGTTTATTGGAAACGATGGCAATCTTCTCACCGACCAAACGGTTAATCAATGTGGATTTGCCGACGTTTGGTCTGCCGGCGATGGTAACCATTACGGATTTTGTACTCATGCTGTTTCTCCTGTAGTTGTTTTATCCTCTTGTAATTCCAAGCTGTGCGGCAATGATCTCCTCACGGATACGCATTTGACGCTTCATTTCCCCCTCATCCAGATGGTCATAGCCAAGCAAATGTAAAACGGAATGAATCGTCAGATAGCCGATCTCGCGCTTGAGGGTATTGCAGAAGCGGTGTGCCTGGTCCTTTGCCCGCTCCAAGGAGATCGCCATATCACCCAGCGGAAGCAGTCCGGTCTGAGGGTCAAGCATATCGGAAACATCCTCCGGAAAACTTCCCGGAACAAACTGGAACATCGGAAAAGACAAAACATCCGTTGCGCTGTCCACCTTCCGCGTTGCAAGGTTGATGGCATGAATGCCATCGTCATCCGTCACAAGCACATTGATTTCGCACGGGACGTGAACGCCCTGCGCCTCCAATGCCGCGGTAATGCAGCGGTTCAGATGAATGGTCAGCGCCGGATTCATGTCTTTTTTATTACTATAGCGAACAATAATTCGATGCTTCATGATGCTACTTCTTTCTGTATACCTTTTTCTGTGACGGCAGTGCTTTCTTTTCTCCGCTTTCATAGGCCGCAATGATCTGCTGTACGAGCGCATGACGGACAACGTCGCTCGCGGTTAATCTGCAAATTGCGATATCGGGAATGTTTTCCAGAATCCGCACCGCGTCCTTCAAGCCGCTGGTTTTATCCGTCGGCAGGTCGATCTGCGTAATATCGCCGGTAATTACAATCTTCGAGCCAAAGCCCAGACGGGTCAGAAACATTTTCATTTGCTCACGGGTCGTATTCTGCGCTTCATCCAGAATAATAAAGCTGTCGTCAAGCGTCCTGCCGCGCATATAGGCAAGCGGAGCGACCTCAATATTGCCGCGTTCCAGATATTTCTGATAGGTTTCAGCGCCAAGCATATCATAAAGTGCGTCATAGAGCGGCCGCAGATACGGATCTACTTTATTCTGCAAGTCACCGGGCAAAAATCCAAGGCGTTCCCCTGCCTCAACCGCCGGACGCGTGAGGATGATGCGGTTGACCGTCTTTTCACGAAACGCGGCTACCGCTGCCGCAACCGCAAGATACGTTTTTCCGGTACCTGCGGGGCCGACACCGATGGTAATGGTGTTTTTCTTGATTGCCTTCATATAGCGCTGCTGACCGATTGTTTTTGCTTTGATCGGTTTGCCTTTCGCGGTAATGCAGACAACATCCTTTGCCATCTCACCGATTTTATCATCGTTTCCGGAGGAAACAAGATCAATCAGATAGCGCACCTTTTGTTCGTCGATCGGCTCTCCCTTGGCAGCAAGTGTCAGAAGCCCTTCAATCGCACGCGCGCCCTTGTCAACTTCTTCTTCGCCGCCGCTGACCTTTAATTCCGTACCGCGGTTTGTAATTTTTATATTGTAGGTCTGTTCGATCCGCTTGATATTCTCGTCAAACGAACCGAACACATTGATAATCTGCTCAATGCGTTCTGCATTGATGATGCGTTCACTCATTTGCTTCTCCTTTGTCCGGCTCGGTCAACGGAGCCGGTTTTGCGATCATTTCGGTGCAGGTGCTTTGCGCCTGCAAAATGTACAGGTTATGATTTGCGGCAAAATGTTCTGCCGTATTCTCAATCTTTCCGGCGATCATGGAAGAAACTGTTTGCCGTTTCCATGCCTCACGCAGCTTTTCCTGCGCCTCCTGCGGCATAACCGGCACGGCCTTCAGCGTATACTCCCGAATCACCACCGTCTCGATTGCCGCCGGAAATGTATATCCGGGAAGCGACAATCGTTTCGTAACAACCATTTTATCACAAGTGCAGTCAGAAATGCTACTGTTTCCGAATAATTTTATTCTCTTTCTTCCCAAAATCAGCGAAACCTGTTTTGTCGTATTGCCTGTATAGACCTTCTGCATCTTTACGGCAGGCGTGACTACCGTGCCGTTATACCATGTTTTCGCGTATATTTCTGCTTCCGCGCAGACATTTCGGATAAACAATCCGTAATCTTCATAGCCCGATACAAGAATTTGCCCCTCTTTTACAGTATCACCGCGAGAACAGAGCTTCATGCCCTCGGAGATTGAATAATCCGTAATTACGCCATCCTTCGCGGCAACGATATTGGCGGTATCATACGTTTCTTCTTCAGAAAGGCCGCTCTCCCGTTCCGTTACCAAAACGGTCAATTTCCCTCCGGAACGGTTGACGGCCAGCCACGAAAGCGACGGAACTGCGTTGAGCATTCTGTTTTTTGTCGCTTGAGAATTGATCGATGCAGCCCACGCGCCGAATTTGATGTCTTGATTTTCAAGCTCTCTGACAATTACATCCGTCGGTACGGTTTCGTTTCCTTCCACCTCAATAACCCAGACAAAAGATTGCAGAAAAAAGCTCAGAACCAGCGCCAGAAGCATGGAGACAAGAAGCACAGGTCTCGATAATAGTTTTTTTAGAAGAAGCGGCACCCCTGTCTGGCAGCACTGCTCGACGGTACAAAAATTCTTTACAGCAACTTCGTCCACCTTTTTTCTGTCTCTGGACAGTACGGAAAAAGAATAGTGCATTTCATCAATAAACCGTATCTTCCAAAACGCAATTTTTTCTTCCGCTAATGCATTGATGCATCGTTCCGGCGCAGCCCCGGAAACGGTAATATCGCATGACCCGAAAAGAAATGAAATGATTCGATTCATGCGCTTTACTCCAATTCCAACCGCTGAATGCTTCCGCGAATCTCCACAATCCGTTTCGTCATTCTCGCAATTTCCAAACGGCAGCCGATCACGGCAACATTTCCGCGCTTTACCGCTACTTTGACAAGGCTGTCCGTGTATTCCATGATTCCGCAATGATTTTCAATGCAGACCGAGCGTTTCCCCCGAAGCTGCACCAAGGGGATGAGCGACAAGGTTTCCTGGGGAACGGAAATTTTTTCGCTGACGGTATCCGTAAAATTCTTCTTCAAGATATTCACCTGCCCGAAATCATTCTATGCAATCGAAGCACATTTTTTCCTCCTCCTGCATATATTCAAGCGGGTGATTCAATTTGAAACGACGCTTTGTATATATTCTGTGTCTGGTTCTGGCCATGTTCGCGCTGCTATTGTTTCCCGATACTGCCTCACACGCGGTACGCTCCGGTTTGCTGCTGT
>SAMEA3663296__coassemble_439_pt1 | contig 16844 bp, 16 predicted proteins | sample SAMEA3663296__metabat2_high_PE_018 | metagenome-assembled genome bin SAMEA3663296 (sample SAMEA3663296) | pig gut metagenome | biome: pig gut; feature: pig-associated habitat; material: faeces | place: China | collected 2013
ATCCTGATAGGGATTGTCTCTTGACGCACCGGGCGAACTGGCATTTCGCCACAGAACCGTGGCAATCATAGCTCGTGTCATTTTTTCATTCGGGCTGAAGGTCGTCTCCGATGTGCCGTTAAACAGGCCGTTGCTGATTGCATAGTCAATGCCTTCATGCGACCAATCGGTATAGTTCGGAACATCCCAGTAATTCTTACTGGCACAATCATGCGCTTGCACCTGAATGTTCACCGTCGTCGATGACGAACCGGCGGAGTTTTTCGCCGCGACCGTTAAGGAATAATTACCGGCGGCCTGCGCCTCAAACACATACGATGTTTTCTCGGTATTGAAATTGCGCACCTGAGAGCCGTTATAGGAAAGCGTTACAACATAGGTATCAATATCGCTGACCGGCTTCCACACGGCGGAAATTGTGTCATACTGATGGTAGGAAGTTCCGCAGCTGACCGTTGGCTTGGCAGGCAGCATGGCACCCGGAGAAACATACATATAATACAGCTTGCTTTTCAGCTCGCTGCGGCTGATCTTCGCATTCCAGCGAATACCGCACTGGTGATCGATATTGCAGTCTGCATATGTAATCGTGTCGCCGGAAACATCCGTAATAAAAATCGTATGGCTGTCGTTATTGATGCGAACAACGCAACCGGCCTTGATGCCGTCAATGCTGTAAACCTTCTTCCAGCTTCGTGCGGAATAGCCATAGCATTCATAAGCCAGCTTCAGCGCAAAGCCGTGGCACTGAATTGCATAATCAAACAGATTGCAGCCGCACAGGCCGTCATAGGCCGTGCAGTTACCGTTTTCATGGTGTGTGCAGGGCTTATTGGAATAGCCGTTGGGATTGTTTGCTGCTCCGTCGGGGTGATTCCAATATTTACCGTCTGGAAATTTTTCCATCAGGTATTGCAGGGTCGAAGCAGGAATATGGGATTCGACCGAATCTGCCGCAGAAAACGGAATCGGTATGATTGCCGCCACCAACGCCAGCGACAGGAAAAAGCAGAGTAGTCTCTTTTTCAATGGTTTCATCCTTTCATAATTATCTCAATTACATTATACAGGAAGAACGAAGAAAAAGCAAGAATAAACTGTTTTATGGGTGCATCAGGCGGATCATTCTGTCTTTGGTCTGTGATGCCGGAGGCCGGATTTCACCACTGCAAAACAGCCCGTACAGGTCTGATGCCCGACGCTCCAATTCACCAAAGACCGGCTCAGGTGCCGCTTCCCCTGCATGAATCAGCGGCAGATCGGAACCTCTGCGCGCATCATGCAGAATTTCTCTCCCCGTCTCGTTCATTGCCAGAACGCGAATATACGGCGCGTTCTCCTGAAGCATTTTCTCTGAAATACCCAAATAGGCGCAAAGAAGCATCCGCATCAATCGGCTGCGGGTATATCGCTTTGACTTCGCCGCGGTAATGATTTCCTCCAGCGTGTTTTCTTCTCTGCAAGCGTGCATCAGCTTTCGCCAAAGACCCTCACTGCCAAATGGGAGTCTCTCAAATTCCGCCTCCTGCATAGCGCGCAGACACGCAAGCCATGCCCGTTCTCCTGCTGAAACGGAATAAATTGGAGCAGATGCGTATACCTCCATCGCCTCCTGCGGAACAAAGCCGCTCCAATCGTCCATTTTGCGCAGCATTGAAGCAGAGGGATTCTCCCGCTCCATGCTCTCATGGTAGCTGCCCTGCCGCTGTAAAGGCATCGGCTGCAAGGGGCTGTTTTGGCGCACAATCGCCTTGCAGTATTCCACCGCGAGAATATCATTCGGATTTTCCAAAAGCTCTCCGTTGCCGCCCAGCGCTTCTATCGCATTCTGTCTTGCACTCGGAAAGGATACCCCGCTTGCAAGCTCACTGCGAAGCTTTTGCGCGAATTTTTCCGTCATAAGCAGCTTTGCGGTTGACATAATATCATCAAGCGCACCGGACTCACTTCCGAAACAAAGCCCATCGATCACGCCCAGCTTGCTCAGCACCTCCACGCCGCCGGAAGCAAAGCCCTCCGCCGAACGCAGCGCATAGGTCACGGGAAGCTCTAATACCAGATCCGCCCCGCACATCACGGCGGCTTTCGCCCGAACCATTTTGTCTAAAACTGCCGGTTCTCCGCGCTGGACATAGTTTCCACTCATCAGGCAGACGGCATTCCCTTTTTGCTTGATTGCTGACAGTTGCTTTGCATGGCCGTTGTGGAATGGGTTATATTCACATATCACACCGATATTTTTCATATTTTTTCCCCCTTTTCCAAAATTGCTCTTGCCACGGGAACAAATATATTATAGAATAGTGTCGTATGTGTTTATACTACCATGAAAGTAAAAAAAATGAAATACAATTTATTTAGGAGATGCAATCCATGAAAATCTTAGTTATCAACGCAGGCAGTTCTTCCCTGAAATATCAGTTGATGGATCCGAATTCCGGCCGTGTATACGCAAAGGGTCTTTGCGAGCGTATCGGTCTGGACGGCAGACTGACGCATAAGGTAGTTGATGAAAACGGCGAGACCGTTTTGAAAGAAACCCGTGACATTCCCATGCCCACCCATTCCGAAGCAATCGAATCCGTTCTGTCGATCCTTGTTGACGAGAAGTTCGGCGTCGTTCAATCTCTGGATGAAGTGGACGCTGTCGGTCACCGCGTTCTGCACGGCGGAGATAAATTCATCGAATCATGCATTGTTGATGAGGCCTGCAAAAAGGCGATTGAAGAATGCATCCCGCTCGGCCCGCTGCACAATCCCGCAAACCTCAAGGGTATCCTTGCCTGTGAAAAAGCCATGCCCGGCAAAAAGCAGGTTGCCGTATTTGATACCGCTTTCCACATGACCATGCCTCCGAAGGCATACCGCTATGCCATTCCTACGGAATACTACGAAAACGACCATATCCGCCGCTACGGCTTCCACGGCACCTCGCACCGCTTTGTTTCCAAGCGCGCCATTGAGCTCATGGGCAAGGACGCAAGCGAGCTGAAGCTGATCGTTGCACATCTGGGCAACGGTTCTTCCCTCTCCGCCGTAGCAAACGGCAAATGTCAGGATACCTCCATGGGTCTTTCTCCTCTGGCAGGCGTTCCCATGGGCACCCGCTCCGGCGACATTGACCCGTGCATTGTGGAATTCATCTGCAACAAATACAACATGACTCCCTCCGAATGTCTGAATATGCTCAACAAAAAGTCCGGCATGATGGCGGTTTCCGGTAAGTCCTCCGACTTCCGCGATCTGGAAGCCGGTGCAAAGGAAGGCAACGAAAACTGCGCTCTGGCGCGTGAAATGTTTGCTTACGGCGTAAAGAAATATATCGGCTCCTATGCCGCTGCACTCGGCGGACTGGATTGCCTGGTCTTTACCGCCGGTGTCGGCGAAAATGACGGCAAGATGCGCGCTCAAATCTGTGAGGGTCTGGAATTCCTCGGCATTAAAATCGATCCTGAAAAGAACGCCTCTCGCGGCGAGGAATGCATTATTTCCACCGACGATTCCAAGGTTACTGTATGGGTCATCCCCACCAACGAAGAGCTGATGATCGCGCAGGATACCGCTGCGCTTTGCAAATAATCAAAACGAAATTGCCCCACTAAAAGTGGGGCAATTTCACAAAGGAGATATTATGACTGTTTCTGATCGTTTTTTAAAATATGTATCGTTTGATACGCAGTCAGACGAAGCCTCTGAAACCTGCCCGTCTACCGAAAAGCAGAAGCTGCTCGGTGCGGCTCTTGTAGAAGAAATGAAAAGCATTGGCATTTTGGATGCCTATATGGATGACGACGGTTATGTTTACGGCACCGTTCCGGGCGCCGAGGATGCTCCCGTGATCGGTCTGATTGCCCATATGGACACCTCGCCCGACTGTTCCGGCGCGAATATCAAGCCGCGCATTGTCAAATACGAGGGCGGAGAAATTGCGCTGAATGATACGGATGTTCTTTCTCCAAAAGATTTCCCGCGTTTAAGCGGAAGCATCGGCAAGCACCTCATTGTTACAGACGGCACCACACTGCTTGGCGCGGATGACAAGGCCGGGATTGCAGAGATCCTGACGGCTGCCGAAGAACTGATCAACGAAAAAACGCCGCATGCCACCATTCGAATCGGCTTTACGCCTGACGAAGAAATCGGCAGAGGCTCTGACCGTTTTAACCTGAAAGACTTCCGTGCCGACTACGCCTATACGGTGGACGGCGGCACGCTCGGCGAACTGGAATACGAAAATTTCAACGCCGCTTCGGCCGTTGTGACATTCCACGGAAGAAACGTCCATCCCGGCTACGCCAAAAACTGCATGGTAAACTCCATGCTGATTGCTATGGAATTCAACGCGATGCTGCCCGTCCATGAACGTCCCGACTGCACCGAAGGCTACGAAGGCTTTTTCCATCTGTGCCAAATGCAGGGAGACGAGGAATGCTCCGTGCTGAAATACATCATCCGCGACCATGATCGGGCAAAATTTGAACGGAAAAAGGTGGAGCTGGAGGCGATTGCAGCCTTCCTGAATGATAAATACGGCAAGGATCGCGTGATTCTTGAAATCAAAGACAGCTACTATAATATGCGCGAAAAAATTGAGCCGCATATGCACATTGTAGAGGCCGCAATGCAGGCCATGCGCGACGCGGGAGTAGAGCCGAAGGTCGTCCCCATTCGCGGCGGCACAGACGGTGCGCAGCTCTCTTATCGTGGACTTCCCTGCCCGAATCTGTTTACCGGCGGAGAAAACTATCACGGAAGATTTGAATATGTTCCGATTGAGGATATGCAGGCAGCCGTCCGCACTTTGAAATGTATTTTGACAAATGCTGCCGGACAATCCGGAAGGAGTAATCAAAATGTATAAACAATGGCTCTGTCTGCTGCTGATCTTAACGCTTTTTATCACGCTTGTCGCTTGCGACAGCAAAGAGGAAGTCGATCCTTCCGTAGAATCCGTTATCCCAAGCAGTGAAGCAGTCGAAGAAAAGACCAGCATTCCTGTTGCCAATGTTCCTGCCAATCTACTCGGTTTCTGCTCCGATACGCTGTATACAAATGAACTGCTGCAGCTTCAGTTTGAGCTTCCTTCCGACTGGTATTTCTACAGCAGCTCCAAGCTTGCCGAGCTGAGCGGCATTACGCTTGGCGAGGAGGAGGAAGCTACGCAGGAGCGGTTCATTACCGCGCTGAAAGCAACCGGCTTCACATATGATATGATTGCCTGTGAGAACGAGGGCACGGATATGGTCGTTGTCTCCTTTGTGCACATGGGCTATCAATACGGAGAGAATCTGAGCGAACAGCAGTTTGCCGAGATGATGCTGGAAAAATACTCCAACCGTCTGTCCGGAATCGATTCCGGTGCTGCGGATGCACAGATCAGCACGATCTACCTTGCAAGAGACGAGCATCCCTGCCTGCAATTTCTCAGTTCCGAAAGTGGCTTGACGCTCCACAAAACCATGGTATTCGTTCAGGCAGGCGATTTTATGGCGGTTGTGACTGCCGGCAGTCCCTACGAGGGCGATGATGTTTCCATTTTGGACGATTTCACCTATTACGAAGCCGTATCGCCCGAAACCACGGAAGAAACCATCGAGGAATAATTTTATATTCTGACAAAAAGGAGCTGCTGCGGAATCTATTTATTCCGCAGCAGCTCCTATGATTTTATCTTGATTATGCTTCTTCCGGGTGAATACCCTTTTCTGCAAAGACCTTCAGAAGCTGATCCATATCGTTCGGGCAGCTCATCGGATCTCCGCAAGCCTTGATTGCATTTGCAACGTCCTTCAGACCATTGCCGCTAATCACGGAAACAACCGTATCATTTTCACCGATCACGCCCTGCTCGCAGAGCTTCTTCAAACCGGCTGCTCCGGTAACGCCCGCAGGTTCACCGAAAACACCGCAGGTCATGCCGACCAGCTTCTGTGCAGCCATAATCTCTTCATCGGTCACGTTGACAACGATACCGTTGGATTCACGGATCGCATTGAGCGCCTTATCGGCATTGCGCGGAACACCGACAGCAATCGAGTCTGCCAGCGTGTTTTCTTCCATCGGATACCACTCTTCGTTGTTCGCAATGGCGCGGTTGATGGGATGGCAGCCCTCTGCCTGTGCAGAAATCAGACGCGGCAGCTTGTCGATAAAGCCGATGGCATACAGATCCTTCAGCCCCTTCCAAACGCCGGCGATCGTGCAGCCGTCACCGACAGAGATTGCCAGATAATCCGGCATTTCCCAGTTCAACTGCTCGGCAATTTCCAGAGAAACCGTCTTCTTGCCTTCGGACAGATACGGGTTGATTGCCGCATTGCGGTTATACCAGCCCCACTTATCAATGGCAGCTTTCGACAGTTCAAAGGTTTCTTCGTAATTGCCCTGTACGGAAACGACATTGGCGCCAAAGGTCATGAGCTGAGCAACCTTGCCCTTGGGTGCACGGGAAGGAACGAAAATATAGGTTTTCAGACCCGCTGCTGCCGCATTTCCTGCCAGAGAAGAGGCCGCATTGCCGGTAGAGGAACAGGCAATGACCTTTGCGCCCGCTTCCTGTGCCTTGGCAACTGCCATGGCAGAAGCACGATCCTTCAAAGATGCCGTGGGATTCTGTCCGTCGTCCTTGATCCAGAGCTTCTTGATGCCCAGCACCTTTGCAAGACGATCCGCCTCATACAGGGGGGACCAGCCGACACGCAGAGGGGTATCCGGTGTGGTTTCTTCTACCGGCAGCAGCTCACGGTAACGCCACATGGTATTGTTTTTGCGCGCTGCCATTTTCTCCTTTGTCAGAACGGTTTTGATGTAATCGTAGTCATAAATAATGTCGAGAATACCGCCGCACTCGCAGTTCGTCAGATTTGGAACCGCTTCATATTCTTTGCCGCATTTTACACAGCGGCCGCATTTTACGTTTCTCATAGGATGATCCTTTCTAATAAAATCACGGGCGGACGTTTGCCCGCCCGTGAAAGGGTTTGGTTGGAATTACAGGGACTTCAACAGGCCGGTAGCCTCGTTGAACTCGTTGATGAGCTCATCCATTTCCTTCGCCTGAGCATGAACAGCGTCCCAAGTGCCCTTGGTATCATACCACAGAGCGTTCAGATCCTTAACGTCGCGAGCCTGCTGCTCAACCCAAGTATAGTACTTGAGGTTGTGGACTCTCTTACGATCTGCGTAGGTCAGCTCGATGAGGTTATCGGTCTTGAGGCCGAGCATATGCAGGTTATGATCCAGAGCGGCTTCGTGGACGTTGTATTCGCCGTGCATCTCGTCCAGCTCAGCAATACGGGAACCGTACATCACAGCGGAGTCGGTCAGAACGGTCATGACAACATCATGCTCCGTCAACTCGTAGTATTTTGCCATCTTGATGCAGCACAGAACGTTTGCAATGCCGGAGATGCCGAGCCATGTCATCTTCTCAATCAGTTCGTCGCTCATGCCGAGGACTTCCTTCATGTACTGCTTGCCTTCGGGCTTGTTGAACAGGCGGAGCAGACGCTGAGAGTCTTCATCGTCGATCGCGATTGCCATGTCGGTATTCTTAACATTGTGAATCCAAGGAATGTGCTTGTCGCCGATGCCTTCGATGCGGTGGCCGCCGAAGCCGTTGTTCACGATGGTCGGGCACTGGAGGGCTTCGCCGACAGCGATCTTTGCGGTGGGATAGTGATCCTTCAGGTAGTCGCCTGCGGACATGGTGCCGGCGGAACCGGAGGTGAATGCAGCGCCGAAGAGCTGATCGCCGTCGCGCTTAATGGACTCATAAACGGTAGCCAGAGCTTCGCCGGTGACGTTGTAGTGCCATACGGGGTTGCCCATTTCTTCAAACTGGTTGAAGATCATCATGGACGGATCCTGCTTCAGTTCCCAGGTCTTGTCGAAGATTTCCTTAACATTGGATTCGCAGCCGGGCGTTGCGATGACCTGACCGGCGATGGACTTCAGCCAGTCAAAACGTTCCTTGGACATTTCTGCAGGCAGAATGGCAACGGAATCGCAAGCCAGCAGCTTGGAGTTGAAAGCGCCGCCGCGGCAGTAGTTGCCGGTGGAGGGCCATACGGCATGATGATAAGTCGCATCAAACTGACCGGTCACAAGACGCGGAACCAGACAGCCGAAGGATGCGCCGACCTTATGGCAGCCGGTGGGGAACCACTTACCGGCCATAGCAACGATACGGCAGGGAACACCGGTCAGCTCAGACGGGAACTCAATATAGTTCGGAGTCTTCTGATACAGACCGCCGAATTCCTTCGGCTCGTTCTTCCATGTGATACGGAAGAGGTTCAGCGGGTTGACATCCCACAGGCCGACATCGGTGAGCTTGGACTTGATCTTTTCAGGGATCAGGTCGGGGTTCTGCATCTGAGCAAAAGTCGGGATGATAATGTTGTTTTCCTTTGCCTTCTGGATGTTGTGTGCAAGGCCTTCCTTGTTGATGCGAAGATCAATCATTGTTTTTTCCTCCTGTTTTTACATCAAGATAAGAATAGAGTGTGTACTTGGAAATGCCAAAGTGGTTCGCGATTTTGTCGCCGGATTTCGTAATCAGCAAGGCACCGTGATCATCCAGGAAACGGATGGCGCGGACCTTATCCTCTTTTGTCATCAAAGCGACAGGTTTTCCAACGAGACGGTCGGACTGCTCGATAAGATCGTCCAGCAGATCGTTGACATTGTGAGTAATTCGTGCGGGCGTTTCTTCTTCGGAACTCAAAGTTGTCGTAAGCGAATTCAAAGCCTGTTCCGCCATTACAAGAGTCGAAATATCGAAGTTGATGCCGAAAATCGCGGCTGCTTTTCCTTCGGAATTCGGAATATAAACCGATGTGGATTTCAGCAGCTTTCCGTCAGGTGTGCGTGTTAAGTAACACAGATGATCTTCCGGACATTTGTCCCCTTTGCCCAACTGCTCCAGCACGACCTGAGAGGGGCCGTCACCGAGCTGTCTGCCGGTCACATGACCGTTTTCGATTGCAACAATGGAATTCGACGTGCTTCGCTCGGAAATCTCATGGACAACCACTTCGCAGTTGCTTCCGAACTGAGCTACAATTCCCTTGGCAATGCGCCGCAAAGCTTCCAGTTCGCTTTCTTTGAGCATATATCCGCTCCTCTCGTCCTTTACTCTTTTTCTATCATAACACATAATTGAATAAAATCAATTCTTTTTTCAAAAAATTTTTTAGTTTTTATAAAAAATTTGTTTGACATCTGTGTCAGATATGGTAATATAAAGATGTACCGCAAGAAGGCGGATTTGATATCGTATTTTTATGGAGGGTATATTATGGATTTTGAAGCAATCAAAAAAGCTGCCGAAGGCTATCGCGCAGACATGAGCCGTTTCCTTCGCGATATGATCGCCATTCCCAGCGAGAGCTGCGAAGAAGAGGGCGTTGTAAAGCGTATCGCAGAGGAAATGAACAAGCTCGGCTACGATAAGGTCGAATTTGATAAGCTCGGCAATGTTATCGGCTGGATGGGCTCCGGCGACAAGATCATCGCTATCGACTCTCATATTGACACCGTTGGTATCGGCAACATCAACAACTGGGAAGCAGATCCTTATCAGGGCTATGAAACCGATACCATTATTTACGGCCGCGGCGGTTCCGATCAGGAAGGCGGCATGGCTTCCGCTACATACGGCGCAAAGATCATGAAGGATCTCGGTCTCATTCCCGACGGTTATAAAATCATGGTCGTCGGCTCCGTTCAGGAAGAAGACTGCGACGGCATGTGCTGGCAGTCCATCGTAAACGAATACTTTGACGGTCCGGAAGACGCTCGCAGCAAGATCGAATTCGTCATCTCCACCGAGCCTACCGACGGCGGCATCTATCGCGGTCATCGCGGCCGTATGGAAATTCGCGTCGATGTTCGCGGCATTTCTTGCCACGGCAGTGCTCCGGAGCGCGGCGATAACGCGATTCACAAGATGGCTGAGATCATTGAGAACGTCCGCGACCTCAACGAGAATGACGCTGCTGACGACAAGGAAATCAAGGGCCTTGTTAAGATGCTCGATCCGAAGTATAACCCCGACCATTATGAAGATGCCCGTTTCCTCGGCCGCGGCACCTGCACCACTTCTCAGATCTTCTACACCTCTCCTTCCCGCTGCGCCGTTGCTGACTCCTGCGCGATCTCCATCGACCGCCGCATGACCGCCGGCGAGACCTACCAGTCCTGCCTGAAGGAAATCGAAGACCTGCCCGCTTGCAAGAAATATGCAAAGGACGTTAAGGTTTCCATGTATATGTATGACCGTCCCGCATGGAACGGACATGTCTACGAAACCGAGTGCTTCTTCCCGACTTGGATCAATAAGGAATCCGCTCCTCATGTTCAGGCTCTCATCGATGCACACCACGCTCTGTGGGGCGAAAGCAGACTGTATGCCGACGAGCAGGCAAAAGAAAAGCGTCAGCGCCCGCTGACCGACAAGTGGACCTTCTCCACTAACGGCGTTTCCATTCAGGGCCGCTACGGCATCCCCTGCGTCGGTTTCGGCCCCGGTGCCGAGTCTCAGGCTCATGCCCCGAATGAAATCACATGGAAGCAGGATCTCGTTGTCTGCGCCGCTTTGTACGCAGCGGTTCCCGGCCTGTACAAGCCCGAAAACAAGGACGGCTCCGCCACCTCTTTCCGTCAGGAACTGACCGGCAACGACATTAAGTAATCCACCCGAAAAAATCTATAACGGAGGAAATATCAATGAGCAAAACTGTAGAACTTGCAAGACATCTTGAAACCCTGCATATCAACAATATGTACAAAAGCGATTTCTATTGGACTTGGGACAAGACCGATGACGAAATCGACGCCATTTTCACCGTAGCTGACGCTCTCCGCGATCTGCGTGAGCGCAATAAGTCCACCAAGATCTTCAACTCCGGTCTCGGCATTTCCCTCTTCCGCGACAACTCCACCCGTACCCGCTTCTCCTTTGCTTCCGCCTGCAACCTCCTCGGTCTGGAAGAGCAGGTTCTCGATGAGAAAAAGTCTCAGATCGCTCACGGCGAAACCGTCCGCGAAACTGCGAACATGGTCTCCTTCATGGCTGATGTCATCGGCATCCGCGACGATATGTACATTCATCAGGGTCATGAGTATCAGAAGACCTTCATGGATGCTCTGGAAGAAGGCTATCGTGACGGCATTCTCGAGCAGCGCCCCACTCTGGTCAATCTGCAGTGCGACGTTGACCATCCGACGCAGTGCATGGCTGATATGCTCCATGTCATCCACTACTTCGGCGGTGTTGAGAATCTGAAGGGCAAGAAGGTTGCCATGACTTGGGCCTATTCCCCGTCTTACGGCAAGCCGCTGTCCGTACCGCAGGGTGTTATCGGTCTGTTCACCCGTTTCGGTATGGATGTCACCCTGGCTCATCCGGAAGGATACGAGGTCTTCCCCGAGGTGGAAGAAGTCGCTCGTAAGAACTGTGAGAAGTACGGCTCCAAGTTCACCAAGACCAACTCCATGGAAGAGGCCTTTAAGGATGCCGATATCGTCTATCCGAAGTCCTGGGCTCCCTTCAAGGCAATGGAAGAGCGTACCGCTCTGTACTCCAAGGGCGATCAGAAGGGCATCGACGAGCTCGAAAAGAGACTGCTTGCTCAGAACGCCGAGCACAAGGATTGGGCTTGCACCGAAGAAATGATGAAGCTGACCAAGGACGGCAAGGCTCTGTATCTGCACTGCCTGCCCGCAGACATCACCGGTCTGAGCTGCCCGGAAGGCGAAGTTGACAACTCCGTTTTCGACCGTTATCTTGTCCCCCTGTATAAGCAGGCTTCCTACAAGCCCTACATCATTGCCGCGATGATCTTCATGTCTCAGGTGAAGGATCCCGTCGGCACCCTGATGGCTCTGGACGCTTCTGACAACAAGCGCAAGATGTTCTGATTTTTTCATCATAAATTAAAAATTCTATAATATTGAGCGGGAGCAAACGCTTCCGCTCAATCAATGATATGAGGTAAAAACAATGTCTAAAAGAATCGTTATTGCTCTGGGCGGCAATGCCCTCGGCAACACTCCCTACGAACAGCTCCAGCTTGTCACCGAAACTGCAAAACCCATTGTTGACCTGATCGCACAGGGCAACGAAGTCATTATTGCACACGGCAACGGTCCTCAGGTCGGCATGATCAACCTCGGTATGTCCACCGCAGCCGAAGCAAAGGCCATCAAGTCCGATATGCCCTTCCCCGAATGCGGCGCTATGAGTCAGGGCTATATCGGCTACCACCTTCAGAACGCGATTGGCAACGAGCTTGCCGCTCGCGGTATGAAAAAGGAAGTTGCTACCGTTGTAACGCAGGTCCTTGTTGACGAAAACGATCCTGCCTTCCAGAACCCCACAAAGCCGATCGGCGCATTCTACGACAAGGAAACCGCCGAGAAGATCGCTGCCGAAAAGGGCTATACCATGGTGGAAGATGCCGGCCGCGGCTACCGTCAGGTCGTTCCCTCCCCCAAGCCCATTGACGTTATCGAAAAGAATACCGTCAATGCTCTGATCCAGAGCGGCTGTGTTGTGATTACGGTCGGCGGCGGCGGTATCCCCGTCATCCGCAAAGACGGTAAACTCTATGGCACTCCGGCTGTCATTGACAAGGATTTCGCTTCCGCAAAGCTGGCAGAGTTGGTCAAGGCGGACGCGCTTGTCATTCTGACTGCCGTTGACCGCGTTTGCATCAACTGGGGCAAGCCCAATCAGGAAAGCCTCAGCGAAATGACCGTTGCCGAAGCTGAAAAGTACTGCGAAGAAGGTCACTTTGCTCCCGGCTCCATGCTGCCGAAGGTCAAGGCTGCCATCAGCTTCGCGAAGGCAGGCGGCTCCGCGATCATTGCTTCTCTGGAAAATGCAGGCGCGGCCGTGAAGGGTGAATCCGGCACTGTCGTTCATCTGTAATACACATTACAAATAACAAGGACACTTCCCAACGTGAAGTGTCCTTGTTACGTTATACAAGATAAGAATCAGCCGTTCTCGCGCATCTTAGCGAAGCACTCGCTGCAGTATACGGGACGGTCGGTCTTCGGCTCAAACGGAACACGAGCTTCGCCGCCGCAGTTAGCGCAAACAGCAGTAAAATACTCTCTCGGGCTGCGAGCAGCATTCTTGCGAGCGTCACGGCAAGCCTTGCAGCGCTGCGGCTCATTCTGGAAGCCTCTTTCAGCATAGAACTCCTGCTCACCGGCGGTGAACACGAACTCGGCGCCACATTCTTTGCAAACTAAAGTCTTGTCTTCGTACATTTGGTTTTACCTCTCTTGATAAGTGAAATTTGCCCTGACGCTTTTTCCAGCAAAATGTTGTGGGGTCTGACACAGGGTGGTTAATATGCGAACGGCTCTTGCCGATTACGCCTTTTTGTGTGTTTTTTATTATAACATTCCTGTCGGATTTGTCAATAGTTAATGAAATAAATATATAATTTTCGCCAAAATTTGTTAAAAATCGAGGTTCAGGCCATTCTTTTAGAAGCTCAACTGGCCGTCATTTTGGTTCTGTAAATGCAAATGATCGTAGGCAAGCTGTGTTACGCAGCGGCCTCTCGGTGTGCGGGTCAGGAAGCCGATCTGCATCAGGTACGGCTCATAGACATCCTCCAGAGTAACCGCTTCTTCCCCGATGGTTGCCGCAAGCGTTTCCAGTCCGACCGGACCGCCGTTATAGAACTTTATAATCGCGCTCAGCATTCGCCGATCCGTTGCATCCAAGCCCAGCTTATCCACTTCCAGCTTGCTTAAAGCGTGGTCGGCAGCTTCCTTTGTAATCACGCCGTCATAATAAATCTGTGCAAAATCCCGTACACGGCGCAGCATCCGGTTGGCAATTCGCGGCGTACCTCGGCTGCGTGAGGCAAGCTCCAGCGCACCGTCCGGATCAATCTGCATTCCCAGCAGTGTGGCAGAACGTGTAATGATGCGGCAAAGCTCCTCCGGCGAATACAGCTCCAGGCGGAAGCTGACACCGAAGCGGTCACGCAGCGGCGCGGAGAGCTGACCTGCACGAGTTGTCGCGCCGATCAGCGTAAAGCGCGGCAGATCCAGCCGGATGGAATTGGCGGAGGGGCCTTTGCCGACAATAATATCGATTGCAAAGTCCTCCATCGCCGGATATAATATCTCTTCGACTGCGGTATTCAGGCGATGAATCTCATCGATGAACAGGATGTCCCCTTCACCGAGATTTGTCAGCAGCGCCGCAAGGTCTCCCGCCTTTTCAATGGCGGGGCCGGACGTAATTCGGATGTTGACGCCCATTTCGTTGGCAATGATCCCTGCAAGCGTTGTCTTGCCAAGTCCCGGAGGTCCGTAGAGCAGAACGTGATCCAAAGGCTCGTTGCGGCGCTTTGCCGCTTCAATGTACACGGAGAGGTTTTCCTTGACCTTTTCCTGTCCGTTATACTCGTTCAGATGCTTTGGGCGAAGCGTAAACTCGCCCTCATCACTCGATGTAAAGCTTGTTGTTACAATGGGTGATTCCATCTCCTGCGAAAAATCAATGCTCATGCACTCACCTCATTACCATGGCACGCAGACACTGCTTTACAATGTCTTCCGTGCTCTTTCCTTCTGTTTCTATGCCCTTCAATGCCGCTCCGATCTCCGCAGAGCTGTAACCAAGCTCCGCAAGCGCCGCCTGCGCCAGAGCCAGAGAGCTTCCGGCTGTCGGCACACTCGCAGCGCTTGTACCGGAAAAGTCAACCTCAGACACAGCTCCCATTTTATCCTTGAGTTCCAGAATAATTCGTTGCGCCAGCTTTTTCCCGATGCCCTGTGCGGCGGTCAGTGTGCGCTCGTCCTGCGTCATGATTGCAAGCGTAAAGCGTTCGGGCGATGCGGCGGACAGAATCGCAATCGCAGCTTTCGGCCCAACGCCGGTCACACCCAGCAGCAATTCAAAGCAGCGCAGCTCCTCCCGACTGGAAAAACCAAATATATCAAACGCATCCTCACGGATGTTGCAGTATGTATACAGTTTTGCCGGCTGACCGATATGCAGCTTGGAAAGCGTGTAGGCTGTCGTATGGCAGGCATATCCGACACCGCCGCAGTCTACCACCGCCAGGCTGTCATCCATCAGCGTAATTTCACCATTCAAATAATAAAACATTGTTATCCTTTCCTCATGAGCAGACTGGTGGCGCTTCGTGCATGGCACAGCGCAATCGCAATCGCATCCGCCGCATCATCCGGTCGGGGCACCTTGTCCATTTTGAGCAGACGGCGCGTCATATCCATGACCTGCCTTTTTTCTGCCTTTCCGTAGCCGACAACCGACTGCTTCACCTGCATCGGCGTATACTCAAACAGCGGTATGCCTGCGCGCTCAATGGCGAGCAGAATCACGCCGCGTCCGTGTGAGACACCGATACCGGTCGTAATATTGTGTCCCCAGAACAATTCTTCTACCGCAACCGCTTCCGGCTTTGTCACTTCCAACAACTGCGTCATATCTTCAAAAAGCATATTCAGCCGCTTTGAAAACGGGAGATCGGCAGGTGTTGTAACCGTGCCGTATTGCAGCAAAGAATAATTTCCCCGTTCTGCGGTAATCAGTCCAAACCCGGTCGTCGCGTAGCCGGGATCAATCCCTAAAACTCTCAAAGCCCAAGAAGATTTCTTGCCCAATCCTTAACGAATTGGATCCAGTCGGGATAGGCCATATTCAGCAGCCATGTGATGATGCCAATGATAACGATCGTGAACAATATCCACGCAAAAACCCGCTTCCACTTTGGGCTGGGCACAAACGGCATCTTTTCCGTTTGCTCCGTCTCAGAGGGAATCTGCTCGGCAGTCTGATCCTCAGAGAATACTTCGTTCTTTTCTTCCATTTCTTTCACCTCAGTTATATATCATACCATACTTTTCAGGATTTTGCAGTATTTTTTTAGGCGGAGTTTTTCTTATTGCGTTTTCAACCGGTGTATGCTATAATACGTTCTACCGAAGTAGTCGCAACGCGGCTGATTCGGTACACATTGTGAAACGAAAAAGAGAAGGAGTTTTTATGAAAACACTGAAACACATCATTGCCCTGCTTTTGGTTGCCGCAATGGCTTTCTCCATGGCAGCCTGTTCTTCCGTTAGCTCTATCGTTCAAGATGCCCTTGATTCCTCAGAATCAGACATAGAACCCAGCCGCGGCATTGTGACCGGCAATACCTATAAGAGCGAGTTCATCGGCATTCAGTGCTCTCTGGATGAAAGCTGGACGATTTCGGATGATGAGCAGTTGGCGCAGCTTGCCGGCATGACCGCCTCTCAAATTGAAAACGAAAACGTGAAGTCCTTACTTGAAAATTCTTCCGTTGTCTATGATTTTTATGCCACAAAGGACTACGGATTTGAAACACTGAATATCAACATGAACGATTTGGGCTCCACCGGAATTGAAGGCGACTCCGAAGATCAGATTGCCGAACTTGCACGCCCGCAGATCGAATCCATGCTGAATGACAGCAGCTTTGAAGGCTGCAGCGTTGTGAAGGAATCCATTGTCTTTGCCGGTCAGGAGCATCCCTGCTATGTGATTACCGGCTCTGTCAGCGGTGTGCCGGTTTACGAGAAGATGGTGATGATCATCCGCAGCGGCGTTGTAATCTATGTAACCGCGTGTACGCTTATGGAAGATACGACCGACTCGCTGCTCTCCCTCTTTACCGCATACTGATTGATACAAACAGGCTGTTGCAGAATATTCTGCAACAGCCTGTTAGACTGCCAAAAAAGCCCGTAAACGTCAAAATCAGAATAACAAGAGCGTATCTACACCGATACCGAATCAAGGTTTCTTTCTATGTCAT
>SAMEA3663296__coassemble_449_pt1 | contig 16566 bp, 9 predicted proteins | sample SAMEA3663296__metabat2_high_PE_018 | metagenome-assembled genome bin SAMEA3663296 (sample SAMEA3663296) | pig gut metagenome | biome: pig gut; feature: pig-associated habitat; material: faeces | place: China | collected 2013
CGCCGTCGGTGATCTTATCGCTGCCGCAGGGGAAGAAGTGATAGGTAAACACATCCCGGTCGGTAACGGCATACATACCCCATGTGGTGAAGGAACCGGAGTAATACTGCAAATACTGCGTCTTATCCTCAAATGCAGCGGTACGGCTGCCCATGGTGTAGCCTCCGTTGTATGCGGTCAGCGTCCAGTCGGCATCCTCGGTTGCCTCGGTGGAATAGAAGGTATTGTTGCCGGTGCCGGTGGAGCACAGGTAGCCAAAGGACGCATTGCGGAAGCGGTAATAATCGCCGTTCTTTTCAACCTTGAACAGCAGCGCGCCGTTGGCGCAAACCGCCTTGTCGCCCTCGATCGCGGCGCCCGCCGTCTTAATGGAGCAGCCGTAGACGTCGGACAGATCGCCCTCCATGCCGGACAGGACGCCCTTGGCAGCAAGGTTGTAAATCACGATCTCGTCGCCCTCAGAGGGCAGATCCGGACGGATCATGTTGTCATCCAGCTTGTAGATGGAAACAGGCTGCTGGCCGGAGCCGTAGCAGGAGAAAATCCCGACGGTGTTATAGCGGATGATGTTGGCCTTCTTATCCGCCTTGGAGACGATATTCGCAGTGCCGTCGGCTGCAATGGAAATGGTAAAGGAAGCGTTGATATCCTTGCCTGCCTGCGTACGCAGCAGGTTGCCGCTTTCGGTAGAGGCATAGAGATAGCCCTGATTCTCACCGTTGACGGCGTACAGTGCGTAGGTGTTTTCCTCCACGCCGGACTCCAGCGTGAGAATCTGCGCATTTTCGTCATAGCTCAGCTTGTCATACGCCTTGATGACATCCGCAGTGCCGCGGTTGTTGGGCTTCTGGCTGGTGCCCAGAGCATAGTTCAGCTTGCCGCTGGTAACGATCAGAATGCGGTCGCCGGAGGCAAGCGTGGAAAAGTCGGTCACAAGCGTCGCCTGATTCTCACCCAAGACGGGCGGAACATAGATGGTATAGGCGAAAACAGCCTCCGCGCTGTCCTCCATGCCCTCCTTGACAGCCTTGACGGTGAAGGTAGTGTCCTCGGTGATGGCAATGGGGGCGGTGTACTCAATCCACTCCCCTGTGCCGATCTTATAGAGGATCTTCGCACCCTCGGTGGCACAAGTGAAGCTGATCTCCGTGCCGGAATCAACCTCACCGGGTTTCGGCGTTGCCTTGGGCGTTGAAACGATGTTGGAAGGCTGCACCGAGCCGCTCACCAGATAGAAGCGGACAGCGAATTTTGTCACCTCGGGATTATAGAAAGCAGACCAGCAGCCCTTGTCCGCGTACCACTCAAGCCAGGTGCCGGTGGAGCCGCCGACAAAGTATTCATCGGTCTTTCCTTCGACGGCAGCCAGCTTCCAAGCGTAATCGTCGCTGCTCAGACCCACATGGGTGCGGTTGACAACCGCGAGCTTCTGTCCGTCTGCCGTGGAGAAGCCGTATGTGCCGTCCTCATTTGCGCTCACGGTCCAGATGTTCGCCGCCGTGTAGCCGGACAGCTTGTCATCTGCCGAGAGGGTCAGCTCTGTACCCACCAGATCCTGCCCGTTGTCGGTGTCAAAGATCGTGTTGGACAGCGCCATGCTGTGCGTGGGGTTGTAGATGATAACCTGATCGCCGGCTGCGATGGTATCGGTAAAGCCGCCTGCACCGGTAGTAAAGAACTGGAGCAGGAAGGGCGCAGCATTATACGAGGTAAAGGTATAGGTAGTGTAATTATTCTTATAGCACTCCAGATAGAGCGGTTTGCCGTCTTTGGTGCCGTTCACGCTCTTGACATAGAAGCCGCCCTCGACCGCTTCCAGCTCCCAAAGGCTGTAATCGGAAGCAGCAGCCGCAAAGGAGAGGACATTGGCGGTGGTTTCATCGGCAGTCAGGAACTCGCCGGCAGCATTCCGGAAGCTATAGTAGCCGTTTGCGTCTACGGAAACGGACAGCTCTGTCATATCTTCGGTGACGGTCAGCCGGTCGTTTTCCACCATAGCGTCGGTGGAGGCGAGCTGGGTGCCGCTGACCGTATCCGTCAGAACCTTTGCACTCTTTGGGTTGTAAATGTAAACCTTGTCGCCGTCTGCAACCTTCGTGAGCAGCTCAGCCTGCACCCCCTCAGAGGGCTCAGGATCGGGATCGGGGTTGGGATCGGGATCGGGGTTGGGATCGGGATCGGGGTTGGGATCGGGATTGGGGTTGGGCGTCGCGTTCGCATCAAATACCCAGAATTCCAAAGTCTCGTCCGAAATATTACCCGAAGCATAGGCCTTGTAGCATCTCCAGTCGGGTGTGCTGCCGACGTAGACGCCCAGATAGCGGGTCGTATCTTCGGTAACCTGGGTCGAAAAATAGCCCTCTTCGATCAGCGTCCAGACTGCGCCGGTCTCGCCGATGCGGACACCGTTGTTGGTATTCTCCGAATACAGGTAGCCCGCGTCGCATTTGAGCAGCCAGCCGCCCTCTGTAGCGGAAATGTTCCAGCCAAAGGCTTTACCATCCCCACTGAGCGTTAGTACATTGTCCTTGACAGTGCCAGTCACTGCAAGGGGCTGTTCGGAGGAACCTTCGCCCGCGGCAGGCAGGGCATATGTAGTTCCGTCTTTGGTCATGGTGATCGCCACGGTGTCACTTGCCTTGATATCGGCAAATGCGACCTTGGCCCATGTGCTGGTCGTTGGATCTTCTGCGAAGGCAATCGTGGGCAGCATAGAGCATACCATAGCAAGCACCAACAGCCATACGAAGATCCGATGGATCGTGGTTTTCATAGTTCTCCTCCTTCATAATAAAATATGTCAGGCGCACAAGGTGAAGGACGCCTGACATTTACAGTCTGATTTTAACATAATTCCCTATGTTATGCAACCCTTTATTTCTTTTTTGCTTTCTGTCTATACCGATTTTTCACTCATCTATTTACGCAAAATACGGAATCCCCCGCATCGCACAATTTTTTTGGCAAATGCATACTGTGGCCGCCGCATCCGCGTCATACAAATTACGAATCATACTATTAAAATCATTTACGGAACGAATGGTTCTGTATGTATGCGGCAATTTCTGCAAGGGCGGGCAGGATTGTCCGCCCTTGCAAGCGTCATGCGTGAAAATCAGTCTACCACAAGCGCACCGTTTTGCACAGAGACGGTCAGCGTTGTATTCGGCGCGATGTCGCCCCTGACGATGCGCTTTGCCAGCAGCGTCTCAACCGTGTGCTGTAAATACCGGCGCAGCGGTCTTGCACCGTACTGCGGATCATAAGCCGCATCGATGACAAACTGCTTGGCATCGTCGGTCAGCTCGCATTTGAGCTGTTTCTCCATAAGGCGGCGATTGAGCTGCGCTAGCTGCAAATCAATGATATGCACAATGTTATCCTTTGTCAGCGGTTTATAGAAGACGATCTCGTCCAGACGGTTGAGGAATTCGGGGCGGAACGAACGTTTTAAGAGCTGCTCGACCTGTGCCCTTGCCTCACGGCTGATCTCGCCGTTTTCGTTGATGCCGTCGAGCAGGAATTCCGAACCGAGGTTGCTGGTCAAAATCAAAATCGTGTTTTTAAAATCAACCGTTCTGCCCTGAGAATCGGTGATTCTGCCGTCATCCAAAACCTGCAGCAGGATGTTGAACACATCGGGATGCGCCTTTTCCACTTCATCGAACAGCACAACGGAGTACGGATGCCGCCTTACCGCCTCGGTGAGCTGACCGCCCTCGTCATAGCCGACATAGCCGGGAGGCGCTCCGATCAGACGCGAAACGGAGAACTTCTCCATATATTCGGACATATCGATGCGCACAAGGTTCTTCTCGTCGTCAAACAGCGTCTCGGCAAGCGTCTTTGCCAGCTCCGTCTTGCCGACGCCCGTGGGTCCCAGGAACAGGAACGAACCAAGCGGACGATTCGGGTCCTGAATGCCGGCACGGGACCGCAAAATTGCCTCGGAGACGGACTTGACCGCATCAATCTGTCCGACGACGCGCTTGTGCAGCACATCCTCCAAATGCAGCAGCTTTTCGCGTTCGCCCTCGACGAGCTTTGCCACGGGAATGCCCGTCCAGCGCTCGACAATGCGGGCGATCTCCTCCTCCGTCACCTTGTCGCGCAGGAGGTTGCTCTGCTTTGCAGACTGCGCAAGCTGCTCCTCATGGGCAAGCTGCTTTTTCAGCTCCGGCAGCTCGCCGTATTTCAGCCGCGCCGCCGTCTCAAGGTCATATTCCTGCTCGGCACGTTCGATCTGCGCACCCAGGTTCTCAATGCGTTCGCGAAGCTGCTGCACCTTAGAGATGGCGTTCTTCTCGTTCTCCCACTGGGTCTTCATCGCGTTAAATTTCTCGCGCTGCTCGGCAAGCTCCTTGCGAAGCTCCGCAAGTCTGCCCTGTGACAGCTCATCGTTTTCGTTTTTCAGTGCCGCCTCCTCAATCTCCATCTGGATGATCTTGCGGCGGATCACGTCCAGCTCCGTCGGCATCGAGTCCATCTCCGTGCGGATCATGGCACACGCCTCATCGATGAGGTCGATGGCCTTATCGGGCAGGAAACGGTCGGTGATATAGCGGTCGGACAGGGTCGCGGCAGCGATGATGGCCGAGTCGGTGATTTTGACACCGTGGAAAACCTCATAGCGCTCCTCCAAGCCGCGCAAAATGGCGATGGTGTCCTCGACCGTCGGTTCGCTGACCAAAACGGTCTGGAAACGGCGCTCCAGGGCGGGGTCTTTTTCGATATATTTGCGGTATTCGTCGAGCGTCGTCGCGCCGATGCAGTGCAGCTCGCCGCGAGCCAGCATGGGCTTTAAGAGGTTGCCCGCGTCCATGCTGCCCTCGGTCTTGCCGGCGCCGACGATGGTGTGCAGCTCGTCGATGAACAGGATGATGCGCCCTTCGGAGTTCTTGACCTCGTTCAAAACCGCCTTCAAGCGCTCTTCAAACTCGCCGCGGTATTTCGCGCCGGCGATCAAAGCGCCCATGTCGAGGGAGAAAATGGTCTTGTCCTGCAGGGATTTCGGCACGTCGCCGCGCACGATCCGCTGCGCCAAGCCCTCGGCAATGGCAGTCTTGCCGACACCGGGTTCGCCGATCAGGACGGGGTTATTCTTTGTCTTTCGGGACAGAATACGGATAACGTTTCGGATTTCATCGTCCCTGCCGATGACAGGGTCGGTTTTCTTTTCTCGCGCCTTTTTGACAAGGTCTGTGCCGTACTTTTCCAGTGCCTCATAGGTGCTTTCGGGATTGTCGGTCGTCACGCGCTGACTGCCGCGAATGCCCTGTAAGGTCTGCAGGGCGTTCTCCTTCGTCACACGGTAGTCGGAAAACAGCGGACGCACCGTGTCGTCGGCGGTGTCCAGCATGGCAAGGAAGAGATGCTCGACGGAAACGTAGTCGTCGCGCATGGATTTCGCGGTCTGCTCCGCTGCGGCAAGCAGGCTGTCCACACCACGCGAAATATAGAAACGGTCGGCATCGCGCCCCGAACCGGTCACAACGGGCAGCTTGTTGACCGCCGCCTCCGTCGCAGCGTCAAAGCTTTCGATCGAGATGTCCATTTTTTTCAGGAGCTGCGGGATCAGGCCGTTCTCCTGCCGCAGCAGCGCAAGCAGCAGATGCACCTGCTCAAGCTGCTGATTTTGATGCTCTGCCGCGAGGCTTTGCGCGTCGCGGACAGCTTCTAAGGATTTCTGCGTATAAATATCAGGATTCATAATTTTTCTCCTTTCCGGAAGAGTTCCGATTGACTTTTTAGCACTCTATCGTTGAGAGTGCTAATTTCTTTTGTCCACATCATACCACGCTTTCAAAAAATGTCAAGCCCTTACGGGCGGCGATTTTTAAAAGATTTGTGAATATTTCCGATATATGCCGGCAGGGATGAAAGACGCACCATTTCGTCATCTTTCAAAGTATTTGCTGCGCCATATGGATCGCGCAGCTTTCCGCTTTTTCCCCGCCTGAATAACCGTCCTTTGAATGGATTTCTACGGACAGTATTCCCAAGAAACATTTGATCTCCTGCAAATTCCCTGTCAAAACATCAACAAAATACAAATTGTCAGATTTTCGTCACTTTGACAACAGACGGCCGTATTTCCCCGTTTATCTCCGTCTGTTTCTCTCGATTGATTTCAAACAAAAATCCCATTTTCCTAATTTTTTCGACCAAAAATTCTCAAAATATGTTTACATAATATGAAATTATTGAAAAACACGGGAATTATTGAAACTGAATAATTCATGTCTATTCATCGGATTATTCAGTCTATGCAAGCCATTCTCTATTGCCGTATCGGAAAATCTTACCCTTGATTTTCAATAGTTTTGCACACTTTGCACAGGGTTTTGCACAGAAGGCTGCTCACAGTAGAATTTCGCTATCATTGCATATGCAGTTTACATAAATTAGTTTCGAACTTGTTTCCGATATTGTGCAAAATCCTGACCGGATTCTCCCTTCGTCTTTTTTACCATTTGATTTTATGTAAAAAATCCGTGACGGACGCTCCGAAACGCAGCTCTCCGCGCTTTCAAAAAAATTTTTTACAAAAATGTAAAAAAGCTATTGATTTTATAGACTTTTCTCGCTATAATGTATTTCTGCATGAAGAAAAAACACACGGTTTTTAGATAATCACCGTACGAGGAGGTGCACCATGCCCAACATCAAGTCTGCAAAGAAGAGAGTTTCTCTGTCCCGTGCTGCCAACGAGAAGAACAAGATGGAAAAGTCCGCTCTGAAGACCACCATCAAGAAGTTCGACGCCGCTGTCGCTTCCGGTGACAAGGCACAGGCCGGCACTGCTTATACCGCAGCCGTCGTCGCTGTTGACAAGGCCGTGAACAAGGGAATCCTTCACAAGAACAACGCAGCTCGCAAGAAGAGCAGCATGACGCTGAAGTACAACGCAATGGCGTAAGCAAATATGGAGTTTTTCCGCCTGATGGGTTTCCATCAGGCTTTTGCTTTTATATGTGCGTTTATCCGCTGCGTTTCGGAATTCCCCTTTCTATTGCTTTTTCTTCGCAGAATGTATTATAATGAAATCATCATCAAAAGGAGGAGGCACAGATATGGCGCTGCATCAGGATTCCATCCGCACCCTGCCGGGCATCGGCCCGAAAAAAGCGGAGCTGTTTGCCAAGCTCGGCATTCAAACGCTCGGTGACCTTCTGCTTTTTTATCCGAGAGACTATGAAGACCGCACGCAGCTTTTACCGATTTCCTCTCTGGAGGTCGATCAGCCTGCCTGTTTTATCGCTTCGGTCGTCACAAATCCGCAGACGCACCGAATTCCGAAGCCCGGCCGCAAAAGGCTGGAATACACCAAAGTGACCGTTGCCGATCACACAGGGCGGCTGAATCTGACGTTTTTTAACGCAAGCTATACCGCCGAAAAGCTGATTCGCGGCGAAACCTACTGTTTTTACGGGACGCTGACCGGAGACTATCTCGGCTATGCCATGACCAATCCGCTTTTTGAGCCGCTGGACGCTGCCGGCAGCGTGACCCGCTGCATTATGCCGATCTATCCGCTGACCGCCGGACTGAGCAACAAGCAGGTTTTTACTGCCGTACAGGCGGCGCTTGCCCGTTGCGCAATAACGGAGACCTTACCCGAAGACGTGCTGCAAGCCTACGACCTGTGTGACGCGGCAACCGCTCTGCGCGAAATTCACCTGCCCTCCGGTGCCGAGGCATTGGAGGCGGCGCGAAAGCGTTTGGTCTTTGAAGAATTTTATATTTTTTCTGCGGCTCTGGCAACGGTTCGCGCAAAACGCACCGTGTTTTCCTCCGTTCCGATGCAAACAAGCGACATGGCGGATTTTTACCGCAGTCTGCCTTTTACCTTAACAAACGCTCAGACGCGGGCAATCAACGACATTCTCACCGACTTCCGCAGCGGAAAACCGATGAGCCGTCTGGTGCAGGGTGATGTCGGCTGCGGCAAAACGATGGTTGCGGCGGCAGCCGCCTATTGCGCGGCAAAAAACGGGCGGCAGACGGCGTTCATGGCTCCGACGGAAATTCTGGCAAGGCAGCATTTTGACCGACTTGCTCCGATGTTTGCCGCATGGAAGATTCCCTGCATCCTTTTGACCGGCTCCATGACGGCTGCGCAGAAAAAAAACATCCGCCAAAAAATTGCAGACGGCGAATATGCGCTTGTAATCGGCACGCACGCTTTGCTGACGGAGACGACCGTGTTTTCCGATCTCGGTCTTGTAATCGCGGATGAACAGCACCGTTTCGGGGTGGCGCAGAGAGCAGCTCTGCTTGCCAAGGGAGAACGGCCGCATTTGCTGATTATGTCCGCAACGCCCATCCCACGGACGCTTGCATTGATCCTTTACGGCGATCTGGATGTTTCCGTCATTGACGAGCTGCCTCCCGGACGGCAGCCGGTGGAAACCTTTCTGGTGGATGAGCGCTATCGTGCCCGTCTGAACGGCTTTATCCGCAAGCAGGCGCAGGAGGGACATCAGACCTTTATCGTCTGTCCTGCCATTGAAGAAGGCGAAATTGAATCGCTGAAGGCAGCCGAGCAATGGGCGCAGACGCTGAAAAGCACGATCTTTCCGAATCTTCGCGTTGCGCTGCTGCACGGAAAAATGAAGGGCGCGGAAAAGGAAGCCGTGATGGAGGCCTTTGCTAAACGCGAATATGATATTCTTGTTTCAACCACGGTCATTGAAGTCGGCGTGGATGTTCCGAACGCCACACTGATGGTCGTGGAGAACGCGGATCGTTTCGGTCTTTCTCAGCTTCATCAGCTCCGCGGCAGAATCGGGCGCGGCGATGCAAAATCCTACTGCATTCTGGTTTCGGATCACCCCTCTGCGGAAACACGCGCCCGGCTGAAAGCCCTATGCGCCACATCGGACGGCTTCCGCATTGCGGAGGAGGACCTGAAGCTGCGCGGTCCCGGCGACTTCTTCGGCAGCAGGCAGAGCGGTCTGCCCGTTTTCCACATCGGTAATCTGGCACAGGATCTGAATGTTCTGAAGCAGGCGCAGCAGGCCGCTGCCGAAACCATTCAGCGCGGCGCGCTTCCGGAAGCGCTGCAAGCCTCCGTGGATGCCTTGCTGCAAAACGGTGAATTCAGGATGAATTAGCATAACGGAGCTGACACAAATCCCCGTGTCAGCCCCGTTTCATCATACGAATACCTGATAGAAAGATTGAAAAAGATTTCTGATACTGATTCTTGATTAAAAAGTTTCATCAAGAATCCCGTGTGCTGCGCACGCTCATATCGTGCTTAAGGCACGCTATGCCGTCTCATGCAGAATCTGACGCGCCTTCGGCGCTATAAAAAGGTTTTTAACCTTTTTATCAGATTCTAGTATGAGCAGAATTTGCGCCAGACGAGGCAGAGACCGCAGAGCATAATGGACACAGCCGAAATGAGGTTTCTTTCCATGTCATCCTGAGCGTAAGCGAAGGATCTTCGCACCTTCGATGGAGAAAAGATTCTTCGTCACTTTGTTCCTCAGAATGACATATAAGGTAGGTGCTCCGGAAAGAATTCAAGATTTCTATCAGGTATTCGTATCATTTATAAATTATAAAAATAATGATTGTACTATTGAGGAAAATGTAGTAAAATACTATGAGAAAAATTATATTGGAGGCATATCGCAAATGAAAAAACCCGTTGTTCTGATTATTATGGACGGCGTCGGAAAGGGTGACGGCGGCAGCGGCGATGCTGTTGCAGTGGCAAAAACACCCACGCTCGACCGTCTTTTTGATACCTGTCCGTATACCTGGCTCAAAGCACACGGCACGGCAGTCGGCCTTCCCAGCGATGATGACATGGGCAACTCCGAGGTCGGTCATAACGCGCTCGGCTGCGGCCAAGTGTACTCTCAGGGCGCAAAGCTGGTCGGCGAATCCATTGAGAACGGCACATTGTTTGCCTCTGAAACATGGAAAGAGCTGGTTGCCAACTGCGTCGGCGGCGGCAAGGCATTTCATTTCCTCGGTCTGCTTTCCGACGGCAACGTTCATTCCAACATCAGCCACCTGATCGCCCTGCTCCGCCGCGCCAAAGCTGAGGGCGTGAAGAAGGTCTACTGCCATATTCTGCTGGACGGTCGTGACGTACCCGCCACCTCCGCTTTGGAATATGTCGATCAGCTGGAAGGCGTTCTTTCCGAGCTGCGCGGCGACGGCTGTGATTACCGCATCGCTTCCGGCGGCGGCAGAATGCAGATCACCATGGATCGCTACGAAGCCAACTGGGCCATGGTCGAAGCCGGCTGGAAAACCCATGTACAGGGCATCGGCCGTCAGTTTGCAAGCACAAAGGAGGCCATTGAAACCTATCGCGCCGAAACCGGCTGCATCGACCAGGATCTGCCCGCCTTTGTCATTGCCGAAAACGGCGAGCCGGTTGCAAAAATCGCAAACGGCGACAGCGTTGTTCTTTATAATTTCCGCGGCGACCGCGCTCAGGAAATTTCTCTTGCCTTTGACCGCAAGGACTTTGATAAATTCGACCGCGGCGACTACACGGGCGTGCTTTTTGCCGGTATGCTTGAGTATGACGGCGACCTGCACATTCCTTCCCGCTATCTGGTTCAGCCGCCCGTAATCAAAAACACTCTGACGGAGCTGCTCTGCGCCAACGGTATCCGTGAATACGCGCTGTCCGAAACGCAGAAATACGGTCATGTCACCTACTTCTGGAACGGCAACCGTTCCGGCAAGGTGGATGAGGCGCTGGAAACCTATGAGGAGATTCCCTCCGACGTAATTCCCTTTGAGCAGGCTCCGGCCATGAAGTCCAGGGAGATCACCGATCATATGATCGCCGCCATGGAGTCGGGCAAATATGACTTCCTGCGCTGCAACTTCCCCAACGGCGATATGGTCGGTCATACCGGCGTTATGGAAGCCGTTGTAACGGCAATGGAATGTGTGGACGAGGGTGTCCGCCGCATTCTGGAGGCTGCCGACCGTCTGGGCTACACGGTGCTTGTCACCGCCGATCACGGCAATGCCGATCAGATGACCGAAACCAAAAAGGGCAAAACCTCTGTCCGCACGGCGCACAGTCTGAATCCCGTTCCCTTTATCATCTATGATCCGGGCGTCAGCCACACGATCAAGGAAGGCGCTTACGGACTTGCAAACGTCGCTCCCACCGTGGCGACCCTGCTGGGGCTGAAAGCTCCCGATTGCTGGGAAGCCAGTATGATTTAAAGGAGGTAATCCGATATGATCCGCCGCGAAACCGATTTCGGCAGCATCAATGTCAGCAATTCCGTTTATACGAAAATCGCAGGAAATGCCGCAACAAAATGCTTTGGCGTTAAGGGTATGGCAATCCGCTCCATGTCGGACGGACTGGTGCATCTTCTGCGCCGGGAATCCGTTGCCAAGGGCGTTCTTGTCACTCCCAACGAGGACGGCAGCATTTCCATTGATCTGCACATTATGGTCGATCAGGGTGTCAATATCCCCGTTCTGGGCAATTCCATTGTCTCCGAGGTGCGCTATCTGGTCTCTCAGCAGACAGACACAGAGATTAAGGATGTCAACATCTATGTTGACTCTATGATGCTTGATTGAGAGGCAGGTGGCTATGTTGAGAGATAGAATTGATGGACAAAACCTTCAAAAAATGCTGATTGCCGCTGCTGCCGTTGTTGAAAACCACAAGCAGCAGATCAACGAACTGAATGTTTTCCCCGTCCCCGACGGCGATACGGGCACCAATATGAGCATGACCCTGCTCAATGCGGCGGGCGAACTGCAAAAGCTGAACGCTCCGACCCTGACCAAAGTTGCCGACACCGCTGCCTCCGCCATGCTGCGTGGGGCGCGGGGCAATTCCGGCGTTATCCTGTCGCTTTTGTTCCGTGGTATCTCCAAAAGCCTGAAGGGCATGGAGGAATGTGACGGTGTGCAGCTTGCACACGCACTGCAGGGCGGCGTAGAGGCGGCATACAAAGCCGTTATGAAGCCCACGGAGGGCACGATTCTGACCGTTGCAAGAGTTTCCGCCGAAAATGCCTGTGCAGCTTGCGACGAAGACAACTGCTTTGAGTCCGTTCTGGCAATCGCCGTAAATTCGGCTTCCGACGCGCTTGCGCAGACCATCCATCAGAATCCCGTTCTGGAAAAAGCGGGCGTGGTCGATGCCGGCGGCAAGGGCTGGCTGTATGTTTTGGAGGCCATGCTTTCCGTCTGCCGCGGCGAGGAAATCGCGCTTTCCTCTGTGGAAGCCCCCGTGGTCGTTAAGGAACAGGCCGATTTCACCGAGTTTGACTCCGAGGAGATCACCTTTGCCTTTGATACCGTATTTATCGTCCGCAAAGCATATGAGGACATTGATCTGATGCCGCTGCGCCGCTATCTGGACAGCATCGGCGACAGCATCGTAATCGGTGAGGATGACGAATCCTTCAAGGTTCATGTTCATACCAATACGCCCGGCGATGCTCTGAATGAATCGCAGAAATACGGCACACTGGAGCTGTGTAAAATCGAAAATATGCAGATGCAGCATGACGATCTTGCTTCCGGCAGACAGGCTCGCAGCACCGACGATCTTGAGCAGATCGAACAGGAGCTGGAAGCTCCGGCAAAAGAAAAGGCTGTCATAGCCATACCGGAGAAAAAGTTTGGCATGGTAACAGTCTGTGCAGGCGACGGTCTTGCCGCTGTTTTCTCGGAGCTGGGTGCCGATCAGATCATCGAGGGCGGTCAGACCATGAATCCCTCCACGCAGGACATTCTGGAAAAGATCAATGCCACTCCGGCTGAAATCGTCTTTGTTTTCCCGAATAATAAAAACATTATCATGGCGGCAGAGCAAACCGTCGCGCTGACGGAGAAGAAGGTCATTGTGATCCCTTCCAAAACAATCCCGCAGGGCATTTCCGCTATGCTGGTGTTTGATCCGTTCGGCGACGAGGCGCAGAATGTTGAGACCATGAACGATGCGATCGGTCAGGTTGTCACCATGCAGCTAACCTACGCCGCAAGAGATTCCGACTTTGGCGGAGCGAGCATCCATGCCGGCGAGTATCTGGCACTTGACGGAGGCTCCCTGTTCGGCAACGACACCGATCTTTTCCGTCTGGTGCGTAAAATGGCGGAAAAGCTCGGCGATGAGGGTTACGAATTCATCACCATCTATTACGGCGCCGACATCAATCAGGAGCAGGCGAACCAAGCTGCTTCCATCTTTACGAATTTCTGTCCGGACGCGGAGGTTTCCGTTGTCTACGGCGGTCAGCCGGTCTACTATTTCCTGATTTCCGCCGAATAATCCGAAGAAAAAGAAAAGGAGTGACCGCTATGCGCCCAGTCATCGTAACCGATGTTCGTTACCGAACGGCGTTAGCGGTCATTCGTCCGTTAAGCGCAGCAGGGTATCGGATCATTGCGGTACAGACGGCACAGGAATCCCCGAAAAAGCCTGCCGCATTCTATTCACGCTTTGTCAGCCGCTGTGTGCTGCTGGACGGCTCCGTCAAGGACGCTTCCTACGCAGAGCGCCTGCTTGCACTCTGCAAGGAATGTGAAGAACGACCTGTCCTGTTCCCGATCGGAGCCGATACGCTGGCAATGCTGGCAAAAAATACGGAAAAGTTTGAAGCCGTCTGTGATTTTCTGGTTTCCTCTCCGGAAGTTCTGGATGCCGCCAACGATAAGCGCATCGTAGCGCAGACGGCAAAGCGGATCGGCGTGCCCGTGCCGGAGGAATTTGACTGCTCCGGCGGCGCTCTTCCGCCACGCTTTCCGGTCATTGTAAAACCGCGCTGCGGCGAAAAGCTGGGTCTGCACGCCGAGCAGCGCTACGCGGTAGCGGAGAACGAAGCAGCGTTTGCCGATGCATACCGAAAAATCTCCGCTTATGACCCCTCCCCTGTTGTGCAGGAATACATTTCGGGAGCCGGCTGCGGCATCTGTCTGGTCATGGATCGAAACCATGAGGCTGTCAGCATCATGGGACATCGCCGTATTCGTGAATACCCGCTCAGCGGCGGTCCGTCCGCCTGCTGCATCAGTTTTTTTGACGAGGTTTTTACGCAGCGCGCCGTCCGCCTTTTAAAAGCGCTGAATTTTACAGGCATTGCCATGGTGGAATTCAAGGGGGATCGAGTGCTTGAGATCAATCCGCGTATTTGGGGCAGTTTTCCCTTGACGGAAGTCTGTGGCAGCCATTTTGCCGAAAACTATGTCCGCGCCGCTTCGGGTGAATCGTTTCCGATCCCCGATCAAAGCTTTCGGCGCGGAAAACGGATGCGCTTTCTCCTGAACGACACCCTCGCATGGCTCTCCTGCCTGAAAAAGGGTCGTTGGAAGGAGGTCGGCAGCGGAATCGCCGACGTTTTCCGTGCAAAAGAGGCGCTTTTCCGTTTTACCGATCAAAAACCGTTCTGGCGTTACCTTTATCTGACCCTCCGTGAGAAAGGAGGCAGCTTATGATCTACCGTTTGGATCTGCATCTGCACACGGAGTTTTCGCCGGACAGCCGTATCAGCTTCACGCAGGCTGTTCAGGCTGCAAAACAGCGCAACCTGCACGCGCTTGCCATATGCGACCATAATCGCTGCGCTCCGCAGGAGATTTTCGATCAGCCGCTTCGTGACGGTGTACTGCTGATTCCCGCCGTGGAATACTCCACCGAAGCCGGTCATCTGCTGGGGCTGTTTCTGAAAACGCCCTGCCGCACCCCCGGCGAGGAAACCGGCCGCGTCCGTTTTTCGGATGCCGCTGCCGCAATTCACGCCGCAGGCGGCAAATGCGTGCTCGCTCATCCGTATGAGCTGACGCACCACAGCGTCGAAGAAATCTCCGCGCAGATCATCACCCATGCATCCGAGCTGGACGGCATTGAGATATTCAACCGCCGCGCAACCAAAAAGCGCAGCAACGCCAATGCACTTGCCCGTGCCGCAGCGGAGCGTTTTTCTACGCCGGTTCTTTTAACGGCCGGAAGCGATGCGCACACCGTCGGGGAAATCGGCGGCGCCTATGTTTGTGTGGAGGCAGACAGCTTGCGCGCAGATGCCCTCTGTGCCGGTCTTTTTTCGCCGGTTTCTTTCCATTGCGGAAAATGCCGCCATATGGCGCTTGCAAAAAGCCGCCTGATTCGGCTGCAAAAAAAGCATGCCGCTTTTAAGTCCTATCTAAAATGGTGCGCTTTCGCGGGGGTTTGCCTTGCGCGCACAGTGAAAGGGGTCTTTCAATGAGCACCTTTGTCCGTATCGGCAAAAAAGTGAAAAAATTTGCAAAATCCGTTCTGCTTCCAAAGCCGAAATGCCATGTCAGCTACTGCCGCAGAATTGAGAGAATCAAAACAAAAGAGCGCGTCTGCGCCATGACCTTTGATGACGGCCCGATGAATCTTCCCGCCTGCCCCGATCTGTTTGACGGCAGAGCCATGACGGATGTGCTGCTTGACATACTGGACGAATTCAATGCCAAGGGCACCTTTGACGTGATCGGAACAACCGCCGAAAACTATCCCGATACCAAGGGCGAGGAAGGCAGTCCTGCATGGGGCGGCGTATCCTTTGACCACTACCCCGCTTTTCAGAAGGACTCCTTCGGCGGCGCGGTAAACTGCCCTCAGCTCATGGAGCGCATGATTCGGGAAGGACACCAGATCACCAACCACGGCTATCGCCACATCCTGTTCGGCAAAAAGCCCTTTGTCTACGGCAAACGCCATACGCTCGGCTCTCTGGAGCAGGTGCTGGACGACCTGACCTCCCTGGATCAGCTTCTGCGCGGTCAATACGGCTATCCGATGAGCATGAGCCGTCCGCCGCACTATGTTGACCGGATTGACGCTGACTTCACCTCTTATGACGCCTATGAAAAGATGGGCTATCAGTATCTTGCCGCCTCATATGACGGAGGGGGCTGGCTTCCATCAAAGCATGAAGACCCGCTTCAGGCAGAAATCGACGAAATGGTTCTCCCTCTGCAAAAGAAGCTGGAAGAGGATCCCGACTTTTTCTGCGGTCAGATCATCTTCCAAAAAGACGGCTACAATATGGCGCTGCGTACCCCTGTGGCTATGGCGCTTCGAAAACAGCTACAGCTTCTCACCGATGCAGGCTACCGCGTGGTCACGGTGCAGGAGCTTCTGAAGCGTTCTCCCTTTGCCGATGTCGGCTCGGACGATCCCGATTTTGAAGTTTTCCGCGCACTGTCGGAAACACACGCGATCGCTTATTCCGACAACACCTTGCAGCCGGACAAGCCTATGACCTGCGGCGAATTTGCAATGCTTGCCGCACCGCGTGAAGCGGCAGTGGACGAACGTCTGCGTCAGCTTCTTGCCGGAAACCGCGCTTACCGATCCCGTTACAGCGGAGCAATGCTCTGGTGCATACAGCAGGGGCTTCTGCCGAAAAACGCGAAGGAAAATGCTCTTTTGAATGCAGAGCTTCTGAAAAATGCCGAAAAGTATTTTTCCTCCATGCCGGAGGAATTCACGCGCCGGGCGATCCTGCGCTCCTATACGGATTCTTGATAAAAGACTGTCGATAAAGGTCCAAACCGTCAAAACGAAGTATAGCATAATTTTATGCA
>SAMEA3663296__coassemble_451_pt1 | contig 16477 bp, 12 predicted proteins | sample SAMEA3663296__metabat2_high_PE_018 | metagenome-assembled genome bin SAMEA3663296 (sample SAMEA3663296) | pig gut metagenome | biome: pig gut; feature: pig-associated habitat; material: faeces | place: China | collected 2013
ACCGTAAAAGACGGCAGCACCACCTACTACTGCTGGGAAGACGGTGTGGCAACCATGACCGACACCTACGACGGCACAAGCGCTCTGTTCTGGGAAAACGATGTAAACAAAGGTATCTACTACATCAAAAACAGCAAAAGCACCGTTGCCATGGAGCAGTATATCGAACCGACGGAAGCTCCCAGCGAAACCATCCCCGATCCCAAGCAGGGGCATGAGCTCTCCGGCATCGTCACAGACCCTTCTACGGGAAAAACCTATTACTGCTGGGATGACGGCAACGCTTCCATGTCCGAGGAATATGCGGTGACCGGTCTGACCTGGACGCATCCCTGGGGACAGAGATTTTTTAACATCTACAACGGCGACAGCAGCAACGGCAACGTCATCTACAGCGAAAAGGCGTGCTCCTGGTGCGGCAACCATAAGACCTTCTATTATTCCCTGATCCGCAGCTCATACGACTACAGCGAGGAAGGGGTATATCTGTGCGAAAGCTGCCACATTGACCTGACCTCCTATCATGTCAAATGCTGCAAGTGCGGCTATTATTACTACAAGGACTATGCCGTTCTTTCCAACGGTTACTACTACTGCGAAAAGTGCTATTACGCTCAATAAGAAGCTTTCTGATTTCAAAGAGGATCGGCTGTACGCCGATCCTCTTTGACTGTCGATAAAGGCGCAAACCGTCATAATCAGGAAATATTTTTGGGGCTTTCTGAGGTTTGTCAATTACGCTCGAAAATCTGCAATTCTCACGTCTCATTTTATCAGGTTTTTCTTGAATATACCGCTTGAATATGATATGCTATTCGTGTGTAAGCATGCACCGGAACACATAGAATTACAATGAATTCCAATCAGAAAGCAGGTATGTAAAATTATGGGAATTTCGGAAACTATGCAGCAACGCAACACGCTCTCTTTTGAGGTCTTCCCGCCCAAAACCGATATCGGAATGAACAAGCTCTGCGGTGAAAACGGAGTTCTGGATAAGCTCTACTCTCTCAACCCTGACTACATCTCTTGTACCTATGGCGCAGGCGGCACCAATGTCGGAAAGAATCTGGAAGTCGTTCGGAAAATCCGCACAGACGGACGTTGTATCCCCGTGACGCATTTTACCTGTATCGGCAACACGAAGGACGGCATCCGTGAACAACTGCAAACCTACTTGGACAACGGCATCGACCATGTGCTTGCTCTGCGCGGCGACCTCCCCTTCGGCTGGACCGGCACGGGCGGCGATCTGCACTACGCAACGGAGCTTGTCTCCTTTATCCGGGACGAATTCGGCAGCCGCTTTACCGTCGGCGTGGCAGGCTCTCCCGAAGGACATATCGCCTGCACCAGTCTGCAAGCCGACATTGACTTCCTGAAGCAGAAGCAGGACAACGGTGCCGACTTTATTATGACGCAGCTATGCTGGGATATGGATCAGTTCCGCCGCTGGCTCGACGCGATCCGCGCCGCCGGTGTTACGATGCCCGTTGACATCGGCATTATGCCCGTCCTCGATCAGGCCGCAACCATCAACATGGCGCTCTCGCGCAACGGCTGCGCATTGCCTCGGAAGCTGTGCGAGATCATCTCGAAAAACTGGATCTTCCCGAATCCGTTCGCTCCGAACGAATCCGAAGAATCCATCGCCGCAAAGAAGACCTCCTTCAAGGCTGCCGGTATGGAATACACCGTCCGCCAGATTGAAGAGTATCTTGCCTGCGGCATCAACGGCATTCATCTTTATGCGCTGAACAAATATGACGACGTGGCGCAGATTGCAAAGGATGCCGGATTAGTATAACAGAAAGCTTTCGGGCGCTCCGCCGTCCGCAGCTTTCGGAAAGAAGCGATTTTTATGACTCATACAATTGCGGTTGCCGGTAAGGGCGGCGTCGGAAAAACCACCGTCTGCGGCATGCTGATCGATCATCTGATCCGCGCAGGAAAAGGCCCGCTGCTGGTCGTTGACGCGGATGCAAACTCCAACCTGAACGAGGTGCTCGGCGTGGAGGTGGAAACCACGCTCGGCGCCATCCGTGAGGAAATGGCTCAGGCGGAAAAGCAGGGTGCCTCCATCCCCGCCGGAATGACCAAGGCGGACTATGCCGAGTTCCGTTTTAACTCCGCGCTCGTCGAAGAGGACGATTTTGATATGCTCGTCATGGGACGGACGCAGGGCAAGGGCTGCTACTGCTTTGTCAACGGCGTTTTGAAATCGCAGCTTGACAAGTACATCGGCGCATACAAATACATGGTTGTTGACAACGAGGCCGGCATGGAGCATATTGCACGCGGGACACTGCCGCACGTTGATACGCTGCTGCTCGTTTCGGATGCTTCGCGCCGCGGCGTACAGGCGGTCGGCAGAATCGCCCAAATGGTCGATGAACTGGCGCTCAAGCCCGGAAAGCTCGGCCTGATCGTCAACCGTGCGCCCGGCGGCGTACTGAGCGACGGCGTTAAGGCCGAGATTGAAGCGCAGGGGCTGACGCTGCTCGGCGTTCTGCCGCAGGATGACGCAGTCTATGAAGCCGACTGCGACGGCCGTCCCAGCTCGAAGCTTCCGCCGGACAGCCCGATGAAGACGGCTCTGTCGCAGATTATCAAGTCTCTCGATTTATAAATTTCCTTGCGCGCAAGCTCCCTCTGCACAACAGAAGGCGAAACATAAAACCCGATTTTTTATACAGGAGGAAACACATATGGCTTTTGAAGCAAAAACGCAGGCGTATTCCTCGTCGATCGCTGCCGTTACCGTCGGTACCGGCGATAAGGCGGTTCAGTTCGGCGGAAATAACGTCCTGCCCTTCTACTCCTTCGATGCGCCCATCGTAAACGCACCGAAAATCGGCGCGGAGATTCCCGACAACGGAATCAGTGCCTATCCCCAGCCCGGCTTGCAGGAATTTTATGCCGGCTGCTCCACGCCCGCCGATATGGCAAAGCGTGCCGCTGCGCTGCCCGGTGTCTCTTTCCTCTGCCTGCATTTGGAAAGCGCCGATCCCAACGGCGAAAACCGCTCCACGGAAGACTGCGTTAAAATTGCCGTTTCCGTCGCCGACGCGACCGATCTGCCGCTGGTCATCATGGGCTGCAAAAACATTGAAAAAGATACGGAGCTGTTTTCCAAGATCTCCGAGGCTTTGCAGGGCAAAAACATTCTTGTCCTGTCTGCCCGTGAGGAGGATTACAAGGCTGTCGGCGCTTCCGCCGTTCTGGCTTACGGCCAGAAGGTCGGCGCGGAATCCGCCGTGGATATCAACCTTGCAAAACAGCTCAACGTCCTGATGACGCAGCTCGGCATCAGCTCCGATTCCATCGTGATGAACGCCGGCTCCGCTGCCGCAGGCTACGGCTATGAATATGTTGCCTCCACCCTCGACCGCATCCGCGCCGCCGCTCTCGCTCAGAGCGACGATCAGCTCCAGATGCCCATCATTACCCCCGTTTCCACAGAGACTTGGGCCGTCAAGGAGTCGATGATGTCCGAGGCGGATATGCCCGAATGGGGCAATGCGGAAGAGCGCGGTATCGAAATGGAGATCACCACCGCTTCTGCCTGCCTGACAGGAGGAAGCGACGCGGTCATCCTGCGTCATCCCGCCTCGATCAAGGCGATCAGCGAAATGATCGACGCACTGGTCTGACAGAAAGGAGCTGATACATATGGCACTGAAAGGTTTGGATATTTTCAAGCTCTCCCCGAAGAAAAACTGCAAGGAATGCGGCTGCCCCACCTGTATGGCTTTCTGCATGAAGGTCGCGCAGGGCGCACTGCCTCTGGACAAATGCCCGTACTTCTCCCCGGATGCAATCGCGACCCTCTCCGAGGCAACCGCGCCTCCCATGAAGACCATTACGGTCGGCGCGGATATCAAGCTCGGCGGCGAGACTGTTTTGTTCCGTCATGAGAAGACCTTTGTTTCTCGCACCCGCTTTGCCGTTCCCGTCTGCACCGGAATGGACGAAAGCGAAGCCGAAGCAAAATTGGAACACCTGAAAAAGATCGATTATGAGCGCATCGGCGAGCGTGAATATGTGGAGTTCGTTCTGGTACACTGCACGAAGGACGCCGGCGGAAAATGGGAAGCGCTGGTCAAAAAGGCCGCCGCCACCGGACGCACACTGATCCTTGACTGCGAATGCAAGGAATGTGCAGAAAAAGCATTGGCAATCTGCAAGGACGGCAAGCCGATCCTGAACGGTGCAAATGCGGAAAACTATGCGGAAATGAGCACAATCGCGCAGGCAAACGGCGTGGTACTCGGCGTGCGCGGCGAAAGCCTTGCCGAACTGTATGACACGGTAAAGAAGCTGGAAGCGCTCGGCAACAAAAACCTGATTCTCGATGTGACCGGAAAAACCGCAAAGGAAACCTTTGCCAACGCCGTTCTGGTTCGCCGCACCGCTCTGAAAGACGGCGACCGTTCCTTCGGTTATCCCTCGATTGTCAATCTTTCACGCATCGCAAAAGGCAATGTGCATCTGCAAACCGCTCTTGCCGCCGCCTTCACCCTGAAATACGGCTCCATTATTGTCATGGAGGAAATGAATTACGCAGAGGCGCTGCCGCTGTACGGTCTGCGTCAGAACATCTTCACCGACCCGCAGAAGCCGATGAAGGTCGCTCCCGGCATCTATCCGATGAACGGCGCGACCCCCGACGATCCCTGCCTGATGACGGTCGATTTCGCTCTGACCTACTTCCTCGTCTCCGGCGAGATCGAGCGCTCCAATGTCCCGATCAATCTGCTGATTACCGACGCTTCCGGTATGTCTGTCCTGACGGCATGGGCAGCCGGCAAGCTCTCGTCCTCCTCCGTCAAAAAATTCTTTGATGAATATGACATTGCCTCCAAGATCCGCAGCCGCACCCTCGTCATTCCCGGCAAGGTTGCCGTGATGAAGGGCGAAATTCAGGACAAGCTGCCGGAATGGAACGTTGTGGTCGGCACCCGTGAAGCCGTTGAAATCGTCAAATATCTGCGCGACGGCGAGCACATCAAGGCGGCAGAAGCCGTTGCCGCCGCCAAAAAGCCCGCACAGGAACAGAAAGAAACGGTTGACGCGGACGCACCGCTCGATTTCGACAAGATCGTAATTCCCGAAATCCCGCACCGTGATCTGGGCGTTTCCTACAAGCGCAGAAATACGCAGTCGAAGAAGTTTGTCGTCATCGGCGAACGCATCCACTGCATCAGCCCGGTCATCCGCGAAGCCATGGCCACCTTCAATCCCGATCCCATCTTGGAACGTGCCGCCCAGCAGATCAAAGCCGGCGCAACGTATCTGGATGTCAACATCGGCCCTGCCGAATCCAACGGTCCGGAGCTGATGACTTGGGCGGTCAAGCTTTTGCAGGAGAATTTTGACAACGTTCCTCTGGCGCTCGACACCGCCAACAAAAAGGCGATCGAAGCCGGTATCCGCGTCTATAACCGCACCAACGGCAAGCCCATTGTCAACTCCGCTGACGCCGGCTCCCGTATCTCCAACATCGACCTTGCCGCCGCCAACGATGCCATCGTGGTTGCCCTCTGCTCCGCCGACGGCATTGCAAAGGACAACGAGGAGCGTATGCATCACTGCCATACCATGCTTGACCGCGGCCTGTCCCTCGGCATGGACGCGTCCGACCTCTGGTTTGATCCGCTGTTCCTTGTAGTCAAGGGTATGCAGGATAAGCAGATGGATGTTCTCAACGCGATCCGTATGTTCGCCGATGAGGGTCTGAATTCTACCGGCGGCCTGTCCAACAACTCCAACGGCGCTCCCAAAGCACTCCGTCCGATCATGGACTCCGCACTGGTCGCCATGGCAATGATGCAGGGTCTGACCTCCGCCATTGTCAATCCCAACGACCTGCGGCTGATGGAAACCATTAAGTCCTGCGACATCTTCAAGAACAACGAGCTGTATTCTGACAGCTATCTCGAAATTTAATCTCTTGCTGTGCCTGCATGATTGTGGGCGCAGCTCCCCACCATTTCCGGTTTAGAAAGAAGGGAAAAACAATGAAAAAGACTCTGTCCGTACTTTTGATTCTCGTGCTTGTTATTTCACTTTTTACCGGCTGCTCCATGAAGCGAACCGTTACCGAGGACAAAATTCTCGATTTCCTCAGCGCAGTTTCCGAAGATGATGAAGCAGCAGCCAAAGCACTGATGCACAGACAAGCTGACGCGCTGACGGACGGCACCTTTTCCGGGGGGTTCGACTTGATCGTGAAGATGATCGACGGACGGAAAGCCGTTTCCGCAAAGCAGACGAGCTATAATGTCTCTACGCAGATCGGCACTTCGTCCGGTCGAACGGAAAGCGGAACCTTCTCCGTTACGCTGGACGACGGCTCGGTCGTTGACGTTGATTTTACCTATCTGAAAGACATCACCGGCGAGGGTTTCATCGGCTTCCACATCACGCTTGGAGCCGGAAGCGCATTATAATTATTTTTTCAGCGCAGAGCAACCATGCTCTGCACTGAAACCGTGAATCAAATAAAGTTATTATAGGAGGATTCCCCATGAGTGTATTAACCGATCTGATCTATGGCGGCTCCAATGCGGTTGCCGGCCTGACCGAAAACGCGGTCAACGACGCAATTGCAAAATTCGGTGCCGACAAGCCCGTCGCATTCCCCGACACCGCCTACTTCTTCCCCACCATCTACGCCGCTACCGGCGTTAAGGTGACAAAGCTGGGCGATCTTCCCGCCTGTGTCGGCGTTCTGAAAAGCCTGATTACCAATCAGGAGGATCTCGGTCAGGCGCTCAACGCCGGTCTTGCAACCGCAGTCGGCGCTGAAATTCTGGAAGGTCTCGGCTATCTGGACGGTGCCGATCCCTACGCAAATGACTCCGGCATCGGCTTTGTGCCCGATCCCATCATCCGTTCCCTGGGCGTTCCCCTTGTTACCGGCGACATCCCCGGCGTTGCCGTTGTGCTCGGCAAGGCAGATGCTGCGGCAGACGTTGCCGCCGTCGTAAAGGACTACCAGTCCAAGGGTATTTTGACTTTCATGGTCGGCGATGTCATCGAGCAGTGCGCGGAAGCCGGCGTGAAGATGGGTCTGGAATTCCGCGTTGTGCCTCTGGGTCACAGCGTGACCTCCGTGATCCATGTTGTGACCGTCGCCATCCGTGCCGCGCTGATTTTCGGCAACGTCACCCCCGGCGATCTGGGCGGCCTGCTGACTTACACCAAGGAGCGTGTTCCCGCTTTTGTCAACACCTTCGGTGCCATTGACAACGTTGTCGTTTCCGCTGGTGCCGGCGCAATCGCTCTGGGCTTCCCGGTCATTGTAGACATCGACCTCGGCGAAAACCAGGTTCCCGGTGCGCTGGAATCCGTCTGCGATCACACCATGACCTCCAAGCGTTCTCTGGAGCTGCGCAACATCAAGATCAAGTCCAAGGAGCTGCCGATTCCGGTTGCCTTTGCCGCCGCTTTCGAGGGTGAAATCATCCGCAAGAGCGATATGCACAATGAATTCTGGTCCGGCAAAAACGCTACGGCAGAGCTCGTTATGATGAAAGACCTTTCCGAAGTCGAGGATCACAAAATCGAAATCGTCGGTAAGGATCTGTGCTGCGGAGAAAAGAATCTCGCTCTGGCAACCAAGGTCGAAGTCGCCGGCGCAAAAATGCAGTCCGACTTTGAATCCGTCATCGAGCGCAAAATTCATAGCTGGTTTAACTACATGGAAGGCGTGATGCACACCGGTCAGCGCAATCAGATTCGTATCCGCGTCAGCAACGACGCTTTTGAAAAGGGTCTGCGTCTGAAGCACTTCGGCGAAGTCCTCTACCACATGATTATGGACGAATTTGACGCGGTTGTTGACAAGTGCCAGGTCACTCTGATAACTGACGAAGCAGAGGTTGTAAAATTCCGCGATGAGATCGCCATGCCGCGCTACAACGCCCGTGATGACCGTCTGTCCTCCATGACCGACGAATCCGTTGACCGCTTCTACACCTGCATTCTCTGCCAGTCCTTCGCTCCGGCACATTGCTGCGTGGTCACGCCCGAACGTCTGGGTCTGTGCGGCGCGGTTTCCTGGCTCGATGCCAAGGCAACCAACGAACTCAATCCCAACGGTCCGTGCCAGCCGATCATGAAAACCGGCTGCCTGGACGAACGCACCGGCCGCTATGAAACCGTCAACAAGGCTGTTTTCGACGGCACCCACGGCGCTGTTGAGAGCGTCACGCTCTATTCCATTCTGGAAGACCCGATGACCTCCTGCGGCTGCTTCGAATGCATCTGCGGTATTGAGCCGCTCTCCAACGGCTTTATCGTCGTCAACCGTGAATACAAGGGCATGACTCCCGTCGGCATGACCTTCGGCGAACTGGCCTCCTGTACGGGCGGCGGCGTTCAGACCCCGGGCTATATGGGTCACGGCCGTCATTTCATCGCCTCCAAAAAGTTTATTGCCGCTGAGGGCGGCATCGAGCGCATTGTCTGGATGCCCAAGGAGCTCAAGGATGACGTTGCCGAACGCCTGAACAAGACGGCAAAGGAACTCTACGACATTGACAACTTCAGCGACATGATCGCCGACGAGACGATCTGCGAGGACTGCGAAGCCCTGATGGAATTCCTCACCGAGAAGAACCATCCCGTGCTCGGTCTGGAGCCGCTGATGTAATCGAGCGCTTCTGATTTCTTGCCGGATATAAATAAAATAACCGGTCGTTTCGCGGAAGCTCGGCTTCCGCGAAACGACACTAGATTTTCCTTTTTCAAAAAGGAGTAACCCTATGTTTGAACTGACCTTCCAATTTGAAAACGGCGAAGCGGCCGTATCTGCCGCGATTCTCCCTGAGGAGACGCTTCTGGATGCGGCTCGGCGGCTGGAGGTTGCAATCGATGCGCCCTGTTCCGGCAACGGCTCCTGCGGCAAATGCCGCGTGAAGCTGCTTTCAGGCGAGGTCAGCGGACCGCAGACCGCTCACATCAGCGCAGAGGACTATGCGGACGGTTGGCGTCTTGCCTGCTGCTCGAAAGCGTTATCGGACGTGAACGTTCTCGTTCCGGCTTCCGCTTCCGCCTTTCGCAGCAACATCAAAACAGCCGACCTTTCCGGCGGCAGAGAATTTCAGGCCTTTTCTGCCCTACAGGACGGACTGCGCGGCGCGGGTATTTCTATGAAAAACCGCTTCCGCTCCGTTTTGCTGACCCTCCGCGCTCCGACATTGGATGATACCATGCCCGACACCGAGCGGCTGGAACGCGCTACGTCCGAAGCCTTGGGCGGCAAGCAGATCCGTCTTTCCGTTTTTGCGCTGCGCAGGCTCCCCGAGGCACTTCGTGCATCGAACTTCCGTATCCGCGTCATCGGTGAGGAATTTGATTCGGAGTTTTTCGTCTACGATGTTCGTCCGGACAGCGACAAGACACCCCTATGCGCGCTCGGTATTGATGTGGGCACAACCACCGTTTCCGCCGTCCTGTTCGATCTGGAAAGCGGCGCGCTTCTGTCCAAGGCCTCCTGCGGCAATGCCCAGATCCGCTACGGTGCAGACGTTATCAACCGCATCATCGAGCAAGGCAGACCGGGCGGCATAAAGAAGCTGCAAAACGCGATCCTGAAGGATACGCTTTGTCCGCTGACGGAAGCGCTGTGCAAGCAGGCCGGATTGGAACAGACCGGCATCCTGCGCCTGTGCATCGCTTCCAACACCACCATGAATCATTTGCTCGTGGGGATTCCTGCCGATCCGATTCGCACAGAGCCGTATATCCCCGCCTTTTTCCACCTGAACGATCTGCATGCCCGCGACCTTTCGCTGCCCGTTCATCCCGATGCCTGTGTCCGGATTGCGCCGAACATCGGCTCTTATGTCGGCGGCGACATCACGGCAGGCACATTTGCAGGTCTGCTGTGGGATAAGGACGAGCTTTCCCTGTTCATTGACCTCGGCACCAACGGCGAAATTGTGTTCGGGAACCGCGATTTTCTTGTTTCCTGCGCCTGCTCTGCCGGCCCCGCCTTTGAAGGCGGCGACATTTCCTGCGGTATGCGCGCTACCGACGGTGCCATTGAAGCCGTCACCATCGACGAAGCCACGCTGGAACCGTCGCTGGAAATTCTCGGCAACCAAAAGCCCATCGGTCTTTGCGGAAGCGGCATTATCGACGCGATTGCCGAGCTGTTCCGCTGCGGCGCGATCAATGCACGCGGTACGTTTATCCGCGAAAGCCCCCGCATTGCACACGATCGGCATGGTGCAGGACGTTACATTCTCGCCTTCCCGGAAGAGTCGGCGGACGGACGCGAAATTGCTCTGAACGAAGTGGATATTATGAACTTTATCCGCGCAAAGGGCGCCGTCTACTCCGCCATCGACACACTATTATCCGCTATGGATATGGACGAAAGCGTTCTGGAAGGCATCTACGTTGCCGGCGGCATCGGCAGCGGCATCAACATGAAAAACGCAGTTTCCATCGGTATGTTCCCGAATGTGCCGCAGGAACTGTTCCACTACATCGGAAACTCCTCGCTGTCCGGCGCGTATGCCATTGCGCTGTCTGACGAAGCCGAGGAGAAAACCGCGCAGATTGCTCGAAGCATGACCTATATGGAGCTTTCGACCCATCCGGGTTATATGGATGCCTTTGTGGCAGCCTGCTTCCTGCCGCACACCGATGCAGAACGCTTTGCGCAATCATACTAATCGAACCCACCGGAGAATACCATGCAGTTTACAAATCAGAAAGAAGAAGCTCCTTTCGCGTTCTATCGGGAACGCTTTATCGCATCCGATCCCGCAGAAATCACCGCACGTCTCGGCGTTCCTTTTGAAAACGGCGCCTTTACCGTAACGCTGCTCGGCACGACCTACCGCATTTCCCATCCGGATTGCGTCTTTACCGCCGACAGAGAAAACGCACTCGGCGTTACCAGCCTGACCGTGCAGGTTCTTTTGCTGCGGCTGCTGCTGTTGGGGAAGCCCGCCCCGGAAACGGACGATTTCAAATCCTTTTGCGAGCTTCCTTGGGGTGAGGTTTATCAAAAGCCCTTCAGCGGCAGAATTCTGAACCGTGCCGCCTTTACCTTCGGCACAAGGCTGAACGATTTCCGCCGCGCCGCAGAAAAGCTGGGCGGCAAACCGATTTCTCAGGGCGATGCCGCCTATGAATTTTCCTTTACGGAAAACTACCGTCTGCGGCTGATTCTTTGGGAAGCGGACGACGAATTTCCGCCGAGCGCCCAGGTGCTTTATTCCGCAAACTTTCCCCTTGGATTCTCCGCGGATGACCGCGTAATTGCTGCTGAAACGCTGCTTAATTCCTTAAAGCAGCTGATTTGAATTTGTTAAGGAGGTACTTTATGGCTATCAATTTTACCGACGGCAAATACACCGATGAATCCGGCAGAGTCATGCTCGATCCTACCGTCTACAAAGACTGGCAGATCGCTGAGGAGGCAGAAAAAGCGCTTCCTCCCGTGGATTATTTCCGCGAAAAGCTCGGTCTGCTCCCCGATGAGATCATCCCCCACGGCAAAACGCCGAAGCTTGATTTTATCAAGATCATGAACCGCTTGAAGGATAAGCCCAACGGCAAATTCATTGAAGTTACCGCCATCACTCCGACTCCGCTCGGTGAAGGAAAATCCACCACCTCCCTCGGTCTGATCGAAGGCCTGGGCAGATTGGGAAAAAATGTCGGCGGCTGTCTGCGTCAGCCCTCCGGCGGCCCGACGATGAATGTCAAGGGTACCGCTGCCGGCGGCGGCAACGCCCTGTTAATTCCCATGACCGAATTTTCCCTCGGTCTGACCGGCGATATCAATGATATCACGAACGCTCACAACCTCGCCATGGTCGCCCTGAACGCCCGTATGCAGCACGAGCGCAACTATGACGACGCAACCCTCGCCAAGCGCGGCCTGAAACGTCTGGACATCGACCCGAAGCGCGTGGAAATGGGTTGGGTGCTGGACTTCTGCGCACAGGGTCTGCGCAACATCATTATGGGCATCGGCGGCAGCAAGGACGGCTACCTGATGGAATCCAAATGCGCTATCGCTGTCAGCTCGGAATTGATGGCAATTCTGGCTGTTGCACGCGATCTGAAGGATCTGCGCGAGCGCATCGGCAAGATTGTCGTTGCCTATGACCGCAAGGGCAATCCCGTCACCACCGAGGATCTGGAGGTCGCAGGCGCAATGACCGCATGGATGCGCAATACGATCAACCCGACCATGTGCTATTCCGTTGAGCATCAGCCCGTTCTCGTTCATGCAGGTCCCTTTGCCAACATTGCCATCGGTCAGTCCTCTGTCATCGGCGACCGTCTGGCACTCAAGCTGTTTGATTACCATGTAACCGAGTCCGGCTTTGCCGCCGATATCGGTTTTGAAAAGTTCTGGAACGTCAAGACCCGCCTGTCCGGTCTGACACCGAATGTTTCCGTACTCGTCGCAACCATCCGTGCGCTGAAGATGCACGGCGGCGGCCCTGCCGTCGTTCCCGGCCGTCCTCTCCCCTCGGAATATACCGAGGAAAATCTGGAGCTTCTGGAAAAGGGCTGCGAAAATCTTTTCCACCATGTCGATGTCATCCGCAAATCGGGAATCGTTCCGGTTGTCTGCATCAACCAGTTCTACACCGATACGGAGGCTGAAATTGCGCTGATCCGCAAGCTGTGCGCGGAAAGAGGCGTTCGCTGCGCGTTGTCGAACCATTGGAGATACGGCGGTGAGGGTGCCATTGAGCTGGCGGAAGCCGTGATCGATGCCTGCGAGGAAGAGAATGAAATCAAGTTCCTCTATCCGCTGGAAATGCCTCTGCGCGAGCGTGTTGAGCTGATTGCCAAGGAGGTCTACGGCGCCGACGGCGTGGATTGGGCTCCGCTGGCGCTGGAAAAGGCAAAGCGCTTTGAAAGTGACCCGAAATATGCCGATTACTGCACCATGATGGTCAAAACGCATCTCTCGCTCAGCCATGAACCGACATGGAAGGGTGTGCCGAAGCACTGGCGGCTGCCCATCCGCGATATTCTGGAATACGGCGGCGCAAAATTCCTCTGCCCGATGGCAGGCACCATCTCCATGATGCCCGGCACCGGCTCCGATCCGGCCTATCGCCGCATTGATGTTGACACGGACACCGGCAAGGTTTCCGGTCTGTTCTGATTTTCTGCTTCGGCGGCAATCGCCGCCGAAGCTTTTTTATCGGACTCCGGTAGCCACGGGAGCGTCCGCTTTCATTTTTGATTGATATGATTCATTTCTTTTGAGGAGGTTTTGAATATGGCAAAACAGTTGTTGGGACGTCCGGTCGCGGAAGCGCTGGATCAGAAATCGTCACAGACCGTGCAGGAATTAAAAGCAGTGGGAATCACCCCTACGCTGGCGATCCTGCGCCTCGGCGAAAACCGTTCCGACCTCTCCTACGAAGCCGGCGTTCTGCGCCGTGCGGAGGCGGTCGGTGTAGAAATCAAAAAGACCGTTCTTCCGGAAAATGCCTCAAAGCAGGAGGTTTTGGCGGCGATCGACGCGCTCAATGCCGATAAAACCGTTCACGGCGTATTGATGTTCCGTCCGCTTCCGAAGCATCTGAAAGCCGATACCGATGAGATCTGCAATCATCTGCTTCCCGAAAAGGATGTTGACTGCATGACCGACCTTTCCAATGCAGGCGTTTTTGAAGGCAGAAATGATCTCGGTTTTGCTCCGTGTACGCCCGCTGCGTGCATGGAAATTCTCGACTTCTATCACATCGACTGCACGGGTAAAAATGCCGTTATCATCGGCAGAAGTCTGGTTGTCGGCAAGCCGGCTGCCATGATGCTTTTGGGCAAAAATGCCACCGTAACCGTCTGCCATACCAAAACCGTCGATCTGCCGAAAATCTGCCGCGGCGCAGACCTGATTATTTCCGCTGCCGGTGTGCTGAAGAGCTTGACGAAAGAATTTGTCGCTCCGGGACAGACCGTGCTCGATGTTTCGATCAACTGGGATGCAAACAAGCCGAATTCCAAGGGTACGCTCGGCGCGATTGCCGGCGATGCCGTTTATGACGAGTTGGAGCCGATCGTGGATGCGATCACTCCCGTTCCCGGCGGTGTCGGCGCGGTCACAACCTCCGTACTGCTTTCGCACGTTGTTGACGCTGCCAAGCGTGCGGCAAGCTTGGAGCAGAGCCCAAAATGAAAAAGCTGAAAGAGCTTTCTCCCGAAAAGGCATTGCGGCTGCTGTTTCTTCTGTTTGCGCTTGCTTTCTTCTGCGCTGCCGTTCTTATGCCCGACCGCAGCGATATGATAACCGGTTTCCTGAATCTATTGCGCCTTCCCGCTAAAACGCCGACAAACTATTTTTCGCCCGGCTACGGCGGCTATGCAGGCACCTTTTTGAATATCGGCTGTGTGTGCCTGATCTGCACGGCGCTGTGTTTCCTTCCAAATGCAAAAATCAACGGCGTGACCGTTCTTGCCGTGATTTTGACCATCGGTTTCTCTGCCTGGGGCATCCATGTGCTGAATATCTGGTTCGGATTTTTCGGCGTGGCTCTTTACTGCCTTGTCAAAAAAGACCGTCTCGGCAACCACATCCATACGATGCTCTTTACCACCGGTCTTGCTCCGCTGTATTCTGACCTGATGCTCTATTATCCCGGCGCGGACTACGCAGGCTTTCGCTGGCAGGGCATTTTGCTGGCACTGGCTGTCGGCATATTTGTCGGCTTCCTCCTGCCGGCAATGCTGCCTCATTCGCCCGCAATGCACAAGCATTACAATCTCTATTCCGCTGCCATACCGATCTGCCTGATGGCGTTTTTCCTGCGCGGTGTTCTTTACATCGTACTCGGAGCGGCCAGAGGCGGCAGCGATGTCGGCCCGATCAAAAATGAATATGCCGGTCTGCAATTCGCCTCTCAGACGATTTGCAATGTTTTCTGCATCGTTCTTTTCGGTCTGTGCATTCTCTTTGCCCTGCTGATGGGCTGCAAAATAAAGGACTATCTCGCGCTGATGAAGGACACCGGCTACCGCACCGACTTTATCGATCGGTATGGAATTGCCGTTTCTGTCATGAATATCGGCGTGTTCGGACTGTTCATTCTTTTGTATTATAATCTCGTTTCCCTGCTCGGCAGCAACAACGCCGTATTTAACGGCGTGACCTTCGGCTGTATCTTCTGTATGCTCTCAACCGGCTGTGTCGGCTCCCACCCGCGCAACATCTGGCCCATCATGGCCGGTTATGTTATTGCATCCTTCCTGACACGCTGGATCAGTCTGTATCTTCTGCATTTCACCACATTTACAATGACAATCGACGCGCAGGCCATTCTTGTCGGTCTGTGCTTTGCAGGAGGACTTTCTCCGATTTCCGGCAGATACGGCCGCAGATACGGAATACTGGCAGGTATGCTGCATTTCTGCCTTGTCACAAGCGCTCCTCTGCTGCACGGCGCATTCTCCCTGTATAACGGCGGCTTTACGGCCGGCATAACCTGTATGCTGCTCGTTCCCGTTTTGGAGCATTTTTGCAGAACCAAAGAGGAGCGACCGGAAGCCAAAAAAATCGGCAGCAAATGATGCCGCTGCCAAGAAGGTTGTGTTTTTCCCATGACAAAAAAGTTTTTTTCACTGGCGCTGTGCCTTGTGCTGCTTGCCGCAAGCTGCGGCTGCACCTCGGATCGCAGAGAACCTACCGCGCAAACAACCGAATGGACGGAACCATCCACGCAGGCAGAGACCGAAGCATTGACAGAGGAAACAGAGCCGGAGATTCCGTGGCAGGAGCCGGAAGTAAAGTGGCAGGAGCCGGAGCACGGAGAAGAAATTCTCCTGCTGTATGACGAAACAATCTCCACAGACGAGGAAGCCCCGCAGGTCTATCAGGTGCCGCAGCTCAACTGTGTCGGCGGCGACAGCGCAAAGGTCAATCGGGACATTCAGCAGAAATACGGCGCGATTATGGAGCGTGTGCTTGCCGGAAAAGCTCCGGAAATTTCAGGAATCTCCTACGAAATATATCGCTTCCGTATCTACACGTTATCTGTGCTGATCCGCTGCGATTACGCAGACGGAAGAAGCAGTTATTCTGCCTACACATTGTCGCTGGAAACCGGGCGGCTGCTGAACAACGCCGAAATTCTGGAGGAGCTGAATATCAGTCAGGAAAGCTTTTTGTCCGAAGCAAAGACCCGTGCCGCAAAGGTGTTTGAGGCGCTCTACACCGAGGCAGAGCAGGATGACGCCTATTTCGACTGCCTTGCCTTTTCCTGCAGCGATGCGAACATCAACCTCGGTATGCAGATGTTCATTGACACAGACGGACATCTGCGGCTGATCTCTCCGATCAGATCGCCGGACGGCACAGGCAGCTTCCGAGTGCTCTACTCCCTGCAAAAGGAATTTGATACTGATTCTGAATAAAAACCTTTGGTTTTTATTCAGAAGACACCGCTATTCGCGTTGTCCTTTTGTGGCAAAAGCCACAAAAGTC
>SAMEA3663296__coassemble_459_pt1 | contig 16062 bp, 11 predicted proteins | sample SAMEA3663296__metabat2_high_PE_018 | metagenome-assembled genome bin SAMEA3663296 (sample SAMEA3663296) | pig gut metagenome | biome: pig gut; feature: pig-associated habitat; material: faeces | place: China | collected 2013
ATTTTCCTGACCCTTTACATCCGAAAAGTCCAGAAGCTCCTGTATATCCCCGTCAGGAATCCACGGCTGTTCGGGAGGGATCTCTTTCTCCCCCTTCAGATGTGCAATCAACTGCCTTACATCTGTAACGGGATAGACCGTAACGCCGTCAGCTAAGGTTGCTTCTTTCGCATTCTCCGCAGGAACATAAATCGATGTCAGTCCGGCCTTCTTGGCGGCAATCGTCATCGGAAGCACGCCGTTCACCGGACGAAGCTTTCCCTCCAGACTCAGCTCACCGAGAAACGCCGAAGGCTCCGAAGGGATTTTGCAGACGTTGGTGGCGGCAAGAATTCCCAGCAGGATCGGAAGGTCATAGAGTGTTCCGGATTTTTTCGTATTTGCCGGAGCCAGATTCAGCGTAATTCGGCTGACCGGAAACTTAAAGCCGCTGTTCTTGATTGAAGCGCGCACCCGTTCTCTAGCCTCTTTCACCGCCGCATCGGGCAGTCCGACAATATCAAAAGCAGGCAGGCCGTTGGAAATGTAACATTCTACGCAAACGGTGTATCCGTTGATTCCGTTCAGTCCGAGGGAATCCAATCGGCTGATCATGGCCGCAACATCCTTTCCTGCAAAAATATCATAAATATCATACATCAAAATCCATTGAAATACAACGAAATTTTCCCGGACTTGTGCTTTTTTTAAAGCTTTTCGATAAAAAAATACAAAATATATGATTTCCTTTGTTTTTCCGATTTACAAAAAGAAGGTTTCGTGCTAAAATGAATGTGTCTGCAAACAAATACTTTATGGAGGTATTTTATTTTGGCAAGAAAACTCAAAACCATGGACGGCAATACTGCCGCCGCGCATGTCAGCTACGCCTTTACCGAAGTAGCCGGCATCTATCCCATCACCCCGTCCAGCCCCATGGCAGACTATGTCGATCAGTGGTCCGCACAGGGTCGTCTGAACATCTTCGGCAACCGCGTTAAGGTCGTCGAAATGCAGTCTGAGGCAGGCGCTGCCGGTACCGTACACGGTTCTTTGGCCGCCGGTGCCCTCACAACGACCTACACCGCCTCTCAGGGTCTGCTCCTGATGATCCCGAATATGTACAAAATCGCCGGTGAGCTTCTTCCGGGCGTGTTCCACGTTTCTGCCCGTACGCTTGCTTCCCATGCTCTGAACATCTTCGGTGACCACTCCGATGTCTACGCTTGCCGCCAGACCGGTTTTGCCATGCTCTGCGAAACCAACCCGCAGGAAGTTATGGATCTCGGCGCTGTTGCCCATCTGGCTGCTATCAAGGGTCGTGTTCCGTTTATCAACTTCTTTGACGGCTTCCGTACCTCCCATGAGATCCAGAAAATCGCTGTCTGGGACTACAAGGATCTCAAGGAAATGTGCGATATGAAGGCTGTCGACGAGTTCCGTAAGCATTGCCTGAATCCTGACAGACCTGCAATGCGCGGCTCTCACGAAAACGGCGATATCTTCTTCCAGCACCGTGAGGCTTGCAACAAGTACTACGATGCTCTGCCTGCAATCGTTGAAACCTATATGAAGAAGGTCAACAAGAAGCTCGGCACCGACTACCAGCTCTTTAACTACTATGGCGCTCCCGATGCTGACCGCGTCATTGTCGCCATGGGCTCCATCTGCGATGTTGCAGAAGAAGTCATTGATTACCTCAACGCGCACGGCAACAAGGTCGGCCTTGTAAAGGTTCGTCTGTTCCGTCCGTTCTGCCCGGATAAGCTTCTGGCTGCCATTCCCGCAACCGCAAAGAAGATTGCCGTCCTCGACCGCACCAAGGAACCCGGTGCTCAGGGCGAGCCTCTGTATCTGGACGTTGTTACCGCACTTGCAAACGCAGGCAGAACCGATGTCACCGTCATCGGCGGCCGCTACGGCCTCGGCTCCAAGGATACGCCTCCCGCTTCCGTCTTTGCTGTATATGACGAGTTGAAGAAGGCTTCTCCGAAGCGCCAGTTCACAATCGGCATCGTAGACGATGTCACCAAGCTGTCTCTGAAGGAACGCAAGAATGTTCCCAACACCGCTGCCAAGGGCACCATCGAATGCAAGTTCTGGGGTCTCGGCGGTGACGGCACGGTCGGTGCAAACAAGAATTCCATCAAGATCATCGGCGACCATACCGATAAATACGTTCAGGCCTATTTCCAGTACGACTCCAAGAAGACCGGCGGCGTTACCATTTCACATCTGCGTTTCGGTGACAAGCCCATCAAGAGCCCGTACTACATCAACAAGGCGGACTTTGTTGCCTGCCACAATCCTTCTTACATCACCAAGGGCTTCCCGATTGTCCGCGATGTCAAGCCCGGCGGCGTGTTCATGATCAACTGCCAGTGGAATATGGATGAGCTGGAACACCATCTTGACGCTGCTTCCAAGCGCTATATCGCCAAGAACAACATTCAGCTCTACACCATCAACGCAATCGACCTTGCCATCAAGGTTGGCATGGGCAAGCGCACCAACACCATCTTGCAGTCTGCATTCTTTACTCTGGCAAAGGTTATGCCCGAAGAAGACGCAATCAAGTACATGAAGGACGCTGCAACCCATTCCTACCTGAAGAAGGGTCAGGACGTTGTTGACTGCAACCACCGCGCCATCGACGCCGGTGCAACCGCATTCGTCAAGATCGACGTTCCTGCTTCCTGGGCAGATGCCGAGGACGAAGTTCAGGAGGTCAAGCTGGAAGGCAAGCCCGAGCTTGTCAAGATGGTTAAGGACATCCTTATTCCCGTCGACAAGATGGACGGCGATTCCCTGCCCGTTTCCGCATTCAAGGATTATGTGGACGGTCAGTTTGAACTGGGCGCTGCTGCATATGAAAAGCGCGGCGTTGCTGTTACCGTTCCCGAATGGGACGCAGCAAAGTGCATCCAGTGCAACAACTGTGCATATGTCTGCCCGCATGCTACCATTCGTCCGTTTGCTTTGACCGAAGCCGAAGCGCAGAACGCTCCGAAAAATGCGAAGATCGTAGATGTCAAGGCCGGTAAGGGTAAGGGCGTTTACAAGTACACCATGGCGGTTTCTCCGCTCGACTGCATGGGCTGCGGCGTCTGCGTCGGCGTCTGCCCGACCAAGGCAATCACCATGAAACCGCAGGAAAGCCAGCTCGATCAGCAGGAAGTCTTCAATTACTGCGTTTCCAAGGTCGAAGAAAAGAAGGATATGCAGGATCTCACCGTGAAGGGCAGCCAGTTCAAGCAGCCGATGCTCGAGTTCTCCGGCTCCTGCGCAGGCTGTGCTGAGACCAGCTATGCACGTCTCATCACCCAGCTCTTCGGTGACAGAATGTACATCTCCAATGCAACCGGTTGTTCCTCCATCTGGGGCGGTCCCGGCGCAACCTCTCCCTACTGCACCAACAAGGACGGTCAGGGTCCCGCATGGTCCAACTCCCTGTTTGAGGATAACGCAGAGCACGGTCTTGGTATGTACACCGCACAGAAGGTCATCCGTGAAGCTCTGGCTGAAAAGACCCACAAGCTCATGGAGCTGTCTCACTATGCGCCTCTGACAGAAGCTGCTCAGAAGTGGCTTGACACCATGGAAGACGGCGAAGCCAATAAGGCAGCCACCAAGGCATACATTGCCGCTCTGGAAGACGGCATTGCTACCATCGACGAGTCCATCGCTTTCGCTCAGAGCGCAAAGGCAGCGGAAATCCTCGGCGCTGACGGCGCTGCAAAGCTGCTTGAAAATGAAATGAAGCGCAAGGCTGCAGGCGCAAAGTTCTGCAACTGCCCGGCCTGTTCTCTCGCTCAGGAAATCCTGAAGGATAAGGAATACCTCTCCAAGAAGTCCGTCTGGATTTTCGGCGGCGACGGATGGGCATACGATATCGGCTTCGGCGGCGTTGACCACGTTCTGGCTCAGAATGAGGATGTCAACATCTTCGTCTTTGATACCGAAGTGTACTCCAACACCGGCGGACAGGCTTCCAAGGCTTCCAACATTGGTCAGGTTGCACAGTTCGCGGCTGCCGGTAAGGAAGTCAAGAAGAAGAGCCTTGCTGAAATCGCAATGTCTTATGGCTATGTCTATGTTGCTCAGGTCGCTATGGGCGCAAATCCTGCGCAGACCATCAAGGCAATCACAGAGGCCGAGGCATATCACGGTCCTTCTCTCATCATCGGATATGCGCCGTGCGAAATGCACTCCATCAAGGGCGGCATGATTCACTGCCAGGATGAAATGAAGAAGGCTGTTGAGTGCGGTTACTGGAATATGTTCCGCTTCAATCCTGCTGCCGAAAAGAAGTTCACTCTGGACTCCAAGGAGCCGAAGGACGGCTACCGCGAATTCCTGTTGAACGAGGCCCGTTACAGCCGCCTGACTCGTGAATTCCCGGAGCGTGCAGAAGATCTGTTCGCCCGCAACGAGGCAAGCGCCAAGGAGCGTTATGCACATCTGCTCAAGCTCGTTGAAATGTATAAAGACTAATTTCATCCACAATTAAAGATGTCGGGCATGGGTATTCCCCATGCCCGATATTTCAGTAAACCTTCCTGAAAGGATATTTCATGGAAAAACAAATCCTAGCCGTTCTCGGCGCGATCGGTGCCCTGCTCAGCGCACTATGCTGTTACTGGTCTGTATACACCGTTATCGGTCTGTTCGGAACAAGAAAATTCCCAAAAGCAAAAAAGCAGCACAAAATCGCGATTGTCGTTGCTGCACGAAATGAAGAAACCGTCATCGGCAATCTTCTGGAAAGCATCCGCAAACAGGATTATCCTGCCGAGCTTCTGACAACCTTTGTTGTTGCCGATAATTGCACGGATCAAACCGCTCAGGTCGCAAGAAATCACGGCGCTGTCTGCTATGAACGCTTTGACAACGATCACCGTACCAAGGGCTACGCCCTGCAATTCTTATTTGAACGAATCCGACGTGACTTCGGCATCGAGTCCTACGAGGCATATATCATTTTTGATGCCGACAACCTGCTCAAGCAGGACTTTGTTTCCCGCATGAACGAAGCCTTTGATGCAGGCGAAAAAATCGTAACCTCATACCGCAATACCAAAAACTTTGACGAAAACTGGATCTCCGCCTCCTATGCGCTGCACTGGCTGCGCACCGTCCGTCTGGAGCATCGTGCCAGATCGCTGTTCGGTCTTGCCACGCGTATTCAAGGCACCGGATTCCTTTTTTCCAACGAGTTGGTGAAAGACGGTTGGAAATATACTTCTCTGACGGAAGACCGAGCTTTTTCCGCCGATGCAGTGGTTGCCGGCTACAGTATTTCATACTGCAACGCAGCCCAGTTCTACGATGAACAGCCGGTCTCTATGAAAATTGCCATGCGCCAGAGAATCCGTTGGGCAAAAGGTCACTTGCAGGCGTTTACCGAAACCGGCTGGCTCCTTTTCAAACATATTTTTACATCCAAAAGCGCGCCCGTTTCCTTTATGTCCTATGATATGCTTTGTATTGTTGCACCGCGAGCATTGTACAGCATTTTTGTAAATATTTTAAAAGTGCTGATTTCCGTGTTTTTATGGCTGTTTTTTGGTCGTCCCTTCGGTGCAATCGGTTTGGCTCTGATTTCCATTGCAAAGTCTTACGGCAGGCGTTACTTATCCAATATGGAAGCCGCGCTCTACGTGTTTATCGCTGAACATAAACGAATCAAACCGATGCCCTTGTGGAAGAAGATATGGTTTATTCTGACGTTTCCGTTATTTGACATCATTGGTCGGATTGCGACCTTCATTGCGTTTTTTAAGAAAGTGGAATGGAAGCCAATTCCTCATAATTCATCAGTTACCATCGATGACATACATCCTGAAAGCGAAAAAGTGACAAAATAATCAGGTGAATCTCCAATTTGCATTTGCAAAAAGTTTACAAATTTGGTTCATATGGATATTTACACTTTCGAGCAATTATGCTATGATATGTGATGAATGAATAGAAAGGAGGAAACATCTATCAAAGATTACGGCTCGACCTCAAACGAGCTCCTCTACGAAGAAGATGAGATGTTTGAGGAAGATGAACAAGTAGAAAAAAAACAAAAAAAGAAGAAAAAGAAGAAAAAAAAGAGCCATCGCTGTCTGCGAGTGATTGCTATACTTCTTTCTTTGATTCTTTTTATTGAGGCTGCATATTGCTTTTTGGTTTTTACGGATATTTCCGAGATCAAGTATTATCGCGAAGCATTTATTGAAACCGCGTTATCTACCATGACGCACTCGTGGCTTGCCAGATATACGCTTCCGGAGTACATGGTTGAACATGTACGTCAGCGGGAAGAATATCTTCGCAAAGCACAGGAGGGCATCGTCAGCGACCAATCCGATCGCGTCTCCTCCACCGAAGAAAGCGTGACCGAGCCGACCGATATAACAGAACCGAACGTGTCCGCAGAAACGGTTGTTCCGGAAGATGAAAAGGAAGAAGCTTTCTATGAGCTCTTCTGGGAGCTAAACCGCACCTCCTTTGAGGAATATCTGGACAGCCATCCGTCGGTTCTTGATAACGGTTGGGATCATATTTATATCAATGAAGCCGGTCAGGACGATGAAGGCACCGAAATCTACACAACCATGGGTGAGCAGGTGCTTGCCATTGATGTTGAAAACAAGCTGCTTCTCGTCCGTGTCAGCGGTACCGGTTATATCGGAATTTTGGCGATCGGCAAGGATCCTGCTCAGCTTCGCGTGGAAGCTTCCGAGGGCATCGGCTCTTACGGTCAGGATCTTGGTGTTATTGTTGACAATAACGACGGTGTCATCGGTATTACCGGCAGCGGCTTCTATGACCCGAACGGCGGCGGCAACGGCGGCACACTCGCCGGATACGCCATGTGCGAAGGCACTGAATACGGTGTGCATTATGAAGAGTACGGCTACAAGCGCATTGAGTTGACAAAGGACAACAAGATGTATATTGTAGAATCCGACTCCCCTGTCGGTGATGACGTTACCGATGCCGTGGAATTTATGCCTGCGCTGATCGTTGACGGAAACGTTCTCGTCAGTGATGATAACAGTTGGGTGTCTATCAATCCCCGTGCTGCCATCGGTCAGTCTGATAAAGGCGAGATATTGATGCTCATTATCGAGGGTCGTCTGACCGGCCGCTCAATTGGTGCCGGACTTGATACCTGTGCAGCCATCTTCAAGCGCCATGACTGCTACACTGCAATGAATCTTGACGGCGGCACAAGCGCAGTCATGTATTACCGCGGTGAATATGTTACCAAGTGCTCCAACAAAAACCTTGTTTCCAGATACCTTCCGAACGCGTGGGTATATGGGAACTATGAATGATTATTTCAATTGATAAGAGAGAAGCCGAGTTTCACCTGCTTGTGAAACTCGGCTTCTCTCTTATATTCTGCTTTATATCAGCGTAAACAGGTACCCCACCACCGGTCCTGCAAATATCGCAAGGTAAATCAGCGAAATCCATGGTTGATAGTCCACATAAAATTCCTTAAAAGACAAGCTCCACGGATGTTTGATAAGTACCCAGCCAAACACATCAAATACAATACAGACACCTGCCCATATGGCTCCGGTAATAAATGCTTCCGTCAGGGTCGGCTCTGCAAGACCGTTCATATAGAGCCAGCCAAACAGCGAAAACAGAATGATATTATAAAGCGGATGCCACGGTTTTGTTTTCTCATAGCCCTCACCCATCCCGTTTTCATCCATTGACTTCATTTTCAGCACATAAATATTAAATACGGTGTGCAGGATTCCTACGCAGGTAACAACAACGTAGCAAATCCAAAACCACAACATCGATTGTCCAAAGTTTTGCATATACATCATAAAAATCGTTGTCAATTTTTAGTGTCACATTGTACCTTTAAAATGTCATTTTTGATTTTTTAGCGGTAAAATTTTACCAATTCCAAATATCTCGACCCCATTGAAATATAAAGGGAAACCCAGAAACCATTGTAGTTTCTGGGTTTTGTCTTATGCGAAAGAGCGACTAAACGGAGCAAAACAAGGGTAAGAACGACAAAAAGTACACCACAATAAAACAAACAATTCATAGTTCAAAGGAAACCACAGATTGAAAGTATTGCTCCTGAAAATGCACAGCCTGTTCAATCTCTCCGGATGTTAATGAACTGCCCTCAGGCGCGACCACCCATTTGTGTTCCGTATCGTCTTTCCGATAGATCACGGCGATCACTTTTCCGGTATATTCCCTGACCGGTTTCCCAATCCCCAGAATATAGGCATCTTCTTCCTCACCATCCGGAGCCATTGTCCCTTTGATGTATCCGTAATTGACCGGATAGTACAAGTCCGGGTGTTCGGGGTGATAGCTGCCCAACGGGCGGTCAACAGTTACCGTCACGGTATCCCCTATCATTCTGTATTCCCCCTTGCGGTGTTGATGGAGGCAATGAGCATTACCCGAATACTTGCACAGGCTGAATCCAGTGCCTTATATTCTGCTTCTTCGATATAACCTGTTTTGTAAAGGAGTTCCAGCCAATAGCCAGTTTCATTCGCTTCCTTAAGTGCAATCTGAAGCTTGGCAACAAAATCAGCCTTACCGTGGGCATACTGAGCCTCACGGATATTTGCTCCGATAGAAGTACCGCTTCTGCCAATTTGATTGGAGATGATGGATTCGCGCTGTCTTTTCAGTTGTTTTACAAGGCTGATGATTGATACAGCAAAATCCATGGACTGGTTTCTCAATTTACTTTCAGACATTGTAACACCTCCATTTAAGAGCATTATATCAGAAAAGTCTATGTTTACAATATTTTGTGAAGTTTGGCTTTGCCAAGTGAAGTTATGCCTGCGGCATAGTGAAGTATTGTTCCTGCGGAACAAAGTGAAGTTTAGTTTGCCCTGAAAACACTTGCGACGCAAACTTCACTACGAAGTAACTTCACTGCGTCAGCAGCTTCACTTGCCTGCAAAGGCAAACTTAGTTCGAAAAAGGTCACATTTGTCAGGTAGACAAATGTGACCTTTTTCGTGGCGGAGAGGGCGGGATTCGAACCCGCGAGACGCTTTTAACGCCTACACGATTTCCAGTCGTGCGCCTTCGGCCAGCTCAGCCACCTCTCCAATTCAGCCAACTTCGCGTTTGCAAAATCAGCTTGAATATAATACAAAATTTTCCCCCACTTGTCAAGAGTTTTCGTGTCTTTTTTTCAGATATTTTATACTAGAATCTCATAAAAAGGTTAAAAAATCTTTTTTTAGCGCCGAGGGCGCGTCAGATTCTGCACAAGACGGCACAGCGTGCCTTAAGCACGATGTGAGTGTGCGTAGCACACGGGATTCTTGATGAAACTATTGAATCAAGAATCAGTATTAGCTGTTATCCATTGCAACCATGCACGAATAAAGCACCTGCTGGATAATCGGCGCACAGGTTGTGCCTCCGGCGCCGCCGCCCTCAACAACAACGACAAAAGCAAGCGGATAATTGGAATCCTGCACAAAGCCGGCAAACACAGCATTGGCGCTCTGACCCTCTCCACGTTCGGCAGTGCCGGATTTGGCTCCGGCGTACAGCCCGTTAAAATACCACGAGCCGTATTGGTTCTGCACCGCGTAGTGCATCATCTCCGCCAAATCTTCTGCCGTGGCGCCGCTGAGCAGTCGGTCACCCATTTCCGTCTTTGCCTCATACTTTGTAGAGTCTCCGAACGTCACGCTGTTCACGAGACGAGGAATTGCCGCCTGACCGCCATTTGCGATTGCTCCCATAAAGTGCATATATTGGCAGGGATTGATCTGGTCGGTATACTGACCGATACCTGCCCATGCCGTCTCATAGGGCGTCGCATCATCTACATCAAAATGTCCGGCAGCCGTTTCAATTCCGTCAAAGGTCAAATGGTCGGTAATAGCGAGTTTTTCGACATAGGAAGAAAGCGTGCGCGCTCCGAGTTCCTGCGCGATCTGCGCAAACGCAACATTGCACGATTCGCACAGAGCCTCCTCAAAGTTCAGTGTTCCGTGTACGCCGTTGCATATGACCGTTTCTCCCCCGATCTCTACGCTGCCGCTGCAATAGAACGTACGGGTACGAATATTGGAAATATTGTCCAACGCCGCCGCTGCGGTGACAAGCTTGAACGTAGAACCGGGCGCATAAGCAGAATGGACAAAACGGTTGATATATACACCGTCGTAGTATTCTTCATTTGCCGCGACATCCGGAACATCACACGGATCATAATTCGGAGAGGATACCATACACAGCACCTCGCCGGTCTTATAGTTATAAACGCCGACCGTCCCATGCCGCCCATTCAGCGCATACATCGCCGTTCTCTGCGCGTCCGCACTGAGCGTCATATGCATCACACCGCTTCCAAGGCCGGTATGATGCGTACCGTTCAGAAGGTCAAAGCCGACCAGCTCATCACCGTACTCATTGAGCAGATACGGTGTAATATTGCCCTCCGTATCGCCAAGCAGGTGGAGCATGGAGCAGCGGAGCGTGTAGTCTTCCGCATAATGTCTTCCGTTTGTTGCGTCAAGAAGCAGCGTTCCGTCTCGCGAAACAATCATACCGCTGTCCATAACGCCGTTGTTATAAACATGTGGGCTGTTCTGGAATGTTACCCAGTCCTGTGCCTGCGTAAAATAGCGAACAACGATAACCACCAATCCGATAGAAAGAACCGCAGCAAGAACCAATGCAAACCATGCACGTTTTGCGAGCTTATTCATCCGGCTCCACCTCCTCCGCCTTTGCAGTTCGAACCGCAAAGCTGGCGTTCTGGCGAGTATCGGCTGCTTTGATAAAGGCAAGCAGCCCCCACGCCGAAAGCATACTGGAGCCGCCGTTTGATAAAAACGGGAACGTCACACCGGTCAGCGGCAGAAGATCCATTGTACCAAAGACATTCAAAATTGTCTGCATCATGAAAATAGCAACGGCGGCACACGCCCCGATTGTGTAGAAGCTGCTGCGTCCGACAATACAGGAACGGACAACAAAGATGCCCAGAACAATCATGGCAATAACCGCCAGAATGCCGAGGATGACACCCCATTCTTCACAAACAAATGCAAATACAAGGTCTGTATCTGAAGCGGCAACATATTTCAGCCATCCGTTGCCGGCACCAAGTCCAAGCAGGCCGCCGGACGCGATGCACATCATGGCACGCGTCTGCTGATAACCGCTGGACTGTGCATATTCCCATGCATGTCCCCAGGAAGCAAAGCGGCTGAGAATATGCGGTCGGAATCGGACGGCGATCACGCCTGCGAAACCGGTTGCGGCACAAGCCAAAGTGACCGTTGCAAAGCTTCCGGAACGCAGGAAAGCAATCACAAGGAATGCAACAAAGAAAATCAATGCTGTACCAAAGTCGTTCATCAAGGCAAGGCAGCCGCAAATCGCCGCAGAGTAAATAATGAACATAATCAGGTTATGCTTGGTAACGACACGGTCCATGGTAGACGCGCCGACATAAATGAAACAAATCTTTACCAACTCAGAAGGCTGGAAAGAAATCGGGCCAATGGCGATCCAGTTTCTTGCGCCGTTGATTTCTCTGCCGAATACAAGGTTGATCGCCAGCAAAAGAATACCAATCACCGCCGCTACATAGCGAAAGCGCTTTGCACGGCTCAGATCACGCAGGGACCAGCCAATCGTCAAGTAAATCAGAATGCCGCCGACAATACAAACAAGCTGTTTGCTGATTGCTGACGGGTCTGAGGAGGCAATGACCGCTATGCCGATTGTGGAAAGGAAAAAAGCAATTGTCTCCACCTCAAAGCTGCTGCGCCGCATCAGCTTCAGAAGAATAAACAGCACCCACTCAATAACGATCAGCACCAAAAATCCTGTCACGGAAGCGACCATGTCCTCCGGATCGCTGGTCATGCAGAACTGTACGGCAGTCAGAAGCTGGAAGATCGTCAAGAAAAACAGTGTCAGCCCCGGAATCGCAATTCGGGAAGGCGTTTCGCGGAAATACTTCTGTTCTTCGACTTCCTCAGCCGTCGTCGGAGCCAAAATCATTTCCACATCGCCCAGAGATATCACATCGCCGTATTGCACCGCGCAGGCTTCTACCGCCTCACCATTTACTTTTACAGCTCCTCGCGAACCGATATCGGTAACAGACCAGCTTCCGTCATCATAGCGCGTCAAAACGGCATGGTTTTTGGAAACTGTGGGTACATTTACGATAATGTCGCAGCCTTTGGATCGTCCGATGATACTCTCCCAATGCGTCACCGGAAGCTGCTGCCCGTCCGGCATAACCAGCCATGCCCATGTTTCCGGCTCTCTGCGGAAACGAAGCAGGGGTTTTGCGCAGCGCCAGATAATCAGGATTGCGAGAATCGGCACAACAAAGCGAAATACCGTACAGAAAACATTGGCAACCATCGCTCCATCCGTTTGGAAATATTCATTGATTGTTTCAAGGATCGATGTCAAATCCATAGGCGCACCTCCTTCTATCTTTTTTATAGAAAAGGGGCTGAGAACAGCCCCTCCGGACTGTCGATAAAGCCCCAAACCATCAAAATGAAATATTGCATTTTCCGTTCACCATATTGGCTGCGGCTTTTCAAACAGCAAGGTTTTTCAATAGGAAGCACTGCTAAAATACCCTGCTGCGCAAGCATTTTGACTTACGGCGCAACTCACACTCTACCGTACTTATGTACGCCGACGAGTATGAGTTGCTTGTCTTTGGTGCCTTTCTCAACAGTCGATCAGCGTGCCGAAAAGTTTTTCAGCACGCTGAAGGGGCTGAGAACAGCCCCTCACTTTTCGCTATTCATCATAGTCGCTGTAATCAACATCATCGTCATCATCCGGCTCCGCGTGCATATCATAGGCAGGTTCAACGGAGACAAAGGAATAACTGGGCAGGGGCTCTACCGGTAGGTCTTCCACATTTTTCAGAGTATAATACACATCAGAGTCCGTAGGATAACGTCTGCGCTTCAATCGATTATTCACACCGTCAGTAATCAGAGTATACAGCACGGCAAAGATCGGTACGCCTAGCAGCATTCCGCTGAAGCCAAAGATACCGCCGAACAGCAAAATTGCGACAAGCACCCAAAAATCCGAGATTCCCAGTTTTTCGCCGAGAATACGGTTTTCGATGATATTGCCGTCTATCATCTGAAGAACGATGATAAAAATGATAAAGTACAGCGCATTGATCGGGCGCTCAATTAACAGCAGCAGCGCCGACGGGACAGCGCCAAGGAACGGTCCGAAAAACGGGATGATATTCGTTATTCCGACAATTGTCGCAATCAGCGGCGCATAGGGCATCCCCATAATAATCATCGCGATGTATGTGATTACGCCAACCAGAACGGCATCGATGATTTTTCCGATCACATAGCCGCCGAAAATACGGTTTGTACGGCGGGCAATCTCAAACAAGCGGTTAGCATGCTGTGTGTTAAAAACCGAGACAACAATTTTCTTTGCCTGAGAGCAAAGCTGTTTTTTGTAAATCAGAATATAGACGGCTGCCACAATGCCGATCATTGCGTTAAAAACGCCCATAACAAAGCTGTAGACAGAGCTGGTCAAATCGGAAACCAGAGCCGCAATATCGATACTCTTGAGCTTGTCCATAACAAACTGCAAAACATTATCGATATTATCAAAGAACCATTCCTTCACACTTGTTCCGGAAAGGATGCTGCCAAACCATTTTTCCAGCGTAGTAAAGTAGCTTTCGAGCTTATCCTTCTGGAGCAATTCGTCTAAGCTTGAGATCAGATTCGGTACGATCAATGCAAAAATGGCATACAATGCGACAAGAAATACGATCAAAGCGACCGTTACGCCGATGATCAGGCTGAATTGATTCTGTTTCTTTTCGCTCAGCTTGGTCTTTCGCAGAAGTCGATTCGCTAATTTCTGCACCTTTACCATGATGGGATTCATCAAATAGGCAAACAGACAGCCAAAGAGAACCGGAGAGATGATGTCGGCAAATTCCAGGAAAAGGTCATAAAAACCGCTCAGATTTGAGAAAATGATAAAGAACAGGATTGCGGCAACAATCACCAAAAACGCTGTCAGACCCCATTTAAAATACTTTTCATTCCTGTTCAGCTTCATATCGTCCCTCCTTTCCTTTTATCCTCTATAAGATACCACGAACTTCCGAAATCGTCAAGTGCAGAAAGAATCCTGCCACACCATATTGCTTTTGCAGTCCGATTTATGGTATTGTAATTATGAGGTGATTAGAATGCCGAAATCCGAACGCCAAAAGCTCAAGCTTTTGTATCTGCGTGACTATTTGTGCAAAAACACGGACGAAGCACATCCCGCCGGTATGCAATCGATTATCGATTATCTTGCCGCGCAGGGTATTCCTGCGGAGCGAAAAAGCATATACGATGATATTCAGAATCTGAATGATTACGGAATTCAAGTGCTGTATAAGGGCGGAAGATACGGCGGATATTATGTCGCTCAGCGCGATTTCGAGCTGCATGAGCTAAAGCTTTTGGTTGACGCAGTTTTGTCCTCGCGATTCTTATCGTCAAAGCAGTCAATGCAGCTAATCAAAAAAATCGCCGCACTTTCCAGCTCTCATGAATCCGAGCTGCTCCGCCGCGAGCTTGTGATCTCCGGACGGCTGAAAACGGATAACGAGGATGCCTTTTCAAATATTGATCTTTTGCACGAGGCGATCGGAAGCAACAGCCGCATCACCTTCCGGTATTTTGATTGGGGCGTTGATCTGAAAAAGCATTTCCGGAAAAAATCCTATTGCGTCAGCCCTTACGCCCTGCTTTGGGACAATGAAAACTACTATCTGATCGCCCACAGCGAGTCACATGGTCTGACCCATTACCGAGTGGACAAAATGGAGCAGCTTCAACTAACCGGAACGCCTCGGATTTTTACGGAGGAAGCGCGCCAATTCGATCCCGCGTCCTATTCCAAAGAGGTTTTCGGGATGTACCGCGGAAAGCGCAAACGTGTCAAGCTGCGTTTTGAAAACGCGCTGGCAGGCGTGGTAGTTGACCGTTTCGGTCGGGATATTATGCTGCTTCCTGATGGGAAAGAGCACTTCACGCTGACTGTCAACGTATCCTTCTCTCCGAATTTTCTCGGCTGGATCGCCGGCTTTGGCGGACGCGCCGCAATCATTTTCCCGAAAAGTGCTGTGGCGGAATATCGTAAACTCTGTCAAAACGCAATTCTCGCCCTTCCGGAAGGATAAACAAAGAACGACCTGCGCAGGAAAGTTGCGCAGGTCGTTCTTTTCCATTACATAATCGCTGCAATGGCAGCTTCCAAATGATCGGTATTCAGTTCTTCGGCTCTGCCTGCATCGATCATTTCTGCAACGGCAGGGTCAATCGGCAATTGCGCAAGAACCGGCAGATGATATTCCGCAGCAACCTCCGCCAAATGGCTCTGACCGAAAATCTGATGGCGCTTTCCGCAGTCGGGACATTCAAAATAGCTGTAGTTCTCCACAATTCCCAATACAGGAACGTGCATCATTTCCGCCATTCTTGCCGCCTTACCGACGATCATGGAAACCAACTCCTGCGGAGAGGTCACGATAATAACACCGTCAATCGGCAGCGACTGGAACACCGTCAGCGGCACATCGCCGGTACCGGGAGGCATATCCACGAACATATAATCCACATCGTCCCAGAACACATCCGTCCAGAACTGCTTGACTGCTCCTGCAATGATGGGGCCGCGCCAGAGCACGGGATCCTTTTCATTGTCCAGTAAAAGGTTGATTGACATGATCTGTATCCCGCGTTCCGTTTTCGCCGGAAACAGGAATTCCTCCGTGGCGCCGGGGCATTCGCTGACGCCGAAGCTTTTCGGAATCGATGGGCCCGTAATATCCGCATCCAGAATTGCGGTGCGCTTCCCTGCCCGCTGCATGGCCGCCGCAAGCATGGATGTTACGGTGCTTTTTCCGACGCCGCCCTTTCCCGAAACAACCGCAATGACCTTTCCGACTCTGGAATTGGGATTCAATGCCGCAATCAGGCTTTCTTCTTTGCGCTCAGAGCAGCTTTCGCCGCAGGAAGAGCAATTCCC